>ERZ841116.219-NODE-219-length-49490-cov-7.248751_pt1 | contig 49490 bp, 46 predicted proteins | sample MGYA00519875_ERZ841116 | MGnify/ENA primary metagenome ERZ841116 (study PRJEB31850, sample SAMEA3708889) | human gut metagenome | biome: human gut; feature: human-associated habitat; material: faeces | place: China | collected 2014 ... | reverse complement strand
TTCATCATCATTCATCGTTCTAGGTTAGTCAACCGTCCCTCCGAGAAAGTTAATTTCCAGCTTCTTTCTTTATATCCTGAAACAATTTTGGAGGTAAAAATGGAAAACACTTGGCAATATCAAGGTGCCGAACCGATTAAAATTAAAAAGTTTCTTCAATCATTGGGAATGGGACACCGCCTTTTCAATGATTTAAAGAATGGTCAGGGAAAATTTTTGGTTGATCACCGAAAAGTTCGACCAACGACGAAGATATTGCCTAACCAGCCATTAACTATAATTGCTCAACCGGAGTTGCGTGACTTATCGGTAAAATTGAGTGATGCCCCGCTTAATATTGTTTATGAGGACGATAATTGGCTAGTAATTGATAAGCCTGCAGGGGTAACGTCAATTCCTGGCCCTACAGTTGACAATGGAACTGTCCTTAATCGTGCAGTCCACTACTTGGTTGAAGAAAAGTCAGCTGACCAACGACCGCATTTAATTACTCGACTTGATCGTTATACAGGCGGCTTGCTTTTAATTGCTAAGCACCATGTGGCATCAAGCATGATTAGTCAACAGGTTCAGCAGCACCAGATGTTAAAGGAATACACGGCATTTGTATCAGGAATCTTTGATAAGGAGCATGACATTATTGATAAGCCAATTGCTCGTCGTGAAGGACAGGTTCAGCGAGTTATTGCTGAAGATGGTCAACGTGCAGTAACTGAGTATTGGGTAGAAGAGGAAGGTGCAGACTGTACTAAATTGCGAGTTCGTTTGCATACAGGGCGCACCCACCAGATACGAGTTCATCTAGCTTCAATTAATCACCCGTTGATCGGTGATCATCTTTATGGTGGTGATACTTCTAAGTACCAGCACCAAGCACTTTGGGCAACTAAACTATCATTTAAGGATCCTTTTACCTTAAAGCAATTAACATTTTCCCGGGAAATAAATGAAATTCCTGATAAGAAAATAAAATGAGGTTATCTCGCTAAGTGGATAACCAAAAAGAGACCGCCAAAAAAGCAAAACGCTTTTTAGCGGTCTCTTTTACCATTTGTACCTAATTTTTCCTAATTAATTGAGCGAGGAATTCTTGCTCAGCCTGTTGTGATATTTGATGAATCTGTTGAGCATTCATATTTGGTTGCTTTATCATTGCAGCTTTAACCTTCGCAGTTACGAAGCTCTTTGCTTGAACTTGAATCTGTGAGTTATCAGTATTAGTCATCCTTTTTTGAAGACGTTTAGCCTGCGCAGGAGTCAGCTTAACAAATGTGTGTGGGTATTCAATTACGTTAGTCCGTTTGATTAATGTCCCGTTCATTCCTGACCACAGAAAGAGACCCTTGTAAAAGCTGTTCTTAAATTGCCACCGTGTTTCGGTTGTTTTTAATTCTGGCGCAGTTCGATTTGTAAATTTCATTTTACTTGTCGTGTATTCGTTTGCTTGAGTATGAGCAGCATTCTTTTGATTTTGGTGAGTCTTATAAATTAGGACATTTTCTTGGCCGCTAGTTCCAACTGGTTGGTAAATAGCAATTGGAAGGGGACTAGCTGCTGAATAAACAGTTTGGCGGGTCGTCGTTGTTACCTTTTTCATCCCGAAATGCTGACTGTAATTTAACGTCATTAAAGCAGTTGAGCCGACAAAGAGAATCCCGAAAATAAGGGTACCAACGATCCTTGCTAGACGTTGATTAATAAACATCACGCAGGCGAATAGCGCAAGCGCGGAACCAAACATTAAGACAATAATCATTTAGGATCCTCCTTTCCTTGAATATCGTTTGCATCAATTTTTACATGGATTCCTGTACCGCTTGTTACAAAGAAAGTTAAGCAAAGGCCAATCAATGCAAAGGCAATTGCAAACCAAAATGTTGAATGGTATCCCATTAAAGTTGCATCAAACATTTGTGACTTATATTGCAGTGGAGCGGCTTTAAGTAATGAATGATTAGGCTTATTACAGTTCGTAACGTTGGTTAAAACTGAGATCATAATTGCCGTTCCCACAGAAGTAGCGACCTGCCGTAAAGTATTATTTACGGCTGTCCCGTGTGAAATTAAATGGTATGGCAAAGAGTTCATCCCGGCAGTAGTTACCGGCATCATTACCATTGAGATTCCAAACATTCGAACTGCATATAAGAAGACGATGTAAATAATTGGCGTATCACGGGTAATAAAGGCGAACGGAATTGTGCCAACAGAAAGAATGAACATCCCGGTAATCGCTAACCGTCTTGCACCATGGCGATCGAATAGGTTTCCCGTGATTGGGCTCATAACCCCCATGAAAAGGGCACCAAAGAGAAGTGTTAGTCCTGAATGGAAAGCAGACATTCCGTGAATGATTTGAAGGTATAGCGGGATAACCAACTCAACCCCAACCATTGCCATCATTACAATGGAACTCAAGATGGTTGCTAGGGTGAATTCATTACTCTTGAAAACCTTGAACTCTAAAAATGGTTCATCTAGTTTGTTTTGGCGAATAACGAGGAAAACAACTAAAATAATTCCGATAATAATAGTTGTTAAGACAATCGGATCAGTCCAACCATCATTACCAACACTGGAGAAACCGTAAAGCATACTACCAAATCCAGCGGTAGAGATACCGACAGACAACCAGTCAAGGTGAGGCTTCTGATTTGGAATAACGTTTTTAACCAAGAATAAACTGGCAATAATTACAATCGCAGCAATTGGTACAATCATGCCAAAAAGCCACCGCCAGCTAAAGTTATCGATGACCCATCCAGAAAGTGTTGGCCCGATTGCAGGAGCTAAGCCAATAACCAACCCGTTGATTCCCATCGCGGCACCACGCTTTTCAGGTGGATAGATTGTCAGCATAATATTTTGCATTAATGGCATGTTGATTCCTACACCAATTGCTTGAATTAATCTTCCGCTTAAAAGAACAGCGAAGGATGGGGCAAGCCAGGACATAATTGTTCCTAGTTCGAAAATTGACATTGCAATGACAAATAGTCCTTTAGTGTTAAAGCGACTACTTAAGTATGCACTGATTGGGATCATGATCCCGTTAACCATTAAGAAACCAGTGGTTAGCCATTGAACCGTTGACGTACTGATATTAAAAGCCTTCATTAAAGCTGGAAAAGCAGTTGAAAGAATGGTCTGGTTTAAAATAGTACAAAAGGCACCGATTAATAAGACGAGAACCATTAGGCTTCTGTTGTATGGCTTATTGTTAATATCTACTGGAACAGATTGTTGATCCACACTAAATACCTCTTTTCGTTTTTAAATCAATACAAGCTAATATAAAACTATCTAATATCATTGTCAAATTATTTGACAAAAATAACTAACTTTAAGATAATAAACCGTGAATTAAATGGTTGGAGGAATTTGATGGATATTTTACTAGCAGATCGGTTTCGTAAAATGATTAAGCAGAGCAACTTAAGGATTACGATGTCCCAATTAGTGGAAATGACGGGAGTGTCACCGAGTCAAATTCGTTATTGGGAGAAGAAGGGATACATTAACTCAGAGCAAGGGGAAAAGAACCAGAATCACTTATATTCAATTAACATTCTTTATCGGGTTTGTACGATTAAGTTTTTCCTTGATCAGGGATATACGCTTGCTGTAGCGGTTAAGAAAGAGCAGGAACGCCGAGAAGCTGTTAAGCTATTCAGGGAGTTTATCTTTAACCAAAAATTGAGTGTTGAGCAAACTGGTTCAGGCAAGGGTGAAATTATACTGGGAAAGATTGCCGAAAATCCAAATACTGAGGTTTATGCAACCATTGAGGACGGTAAAACTGAGTTACACCTTCGAAAAAGTGAATAACTAACGAATATTAGCGGTTTGTGTTATGGTAGAAATAATGGCTATGTATTCTACGGTAAACTAAGAAAGGAAAGCGATTAGATTGGCAGAAGTAGGATTGCGCTATGATGAGCTAGATAATCAAGCAGCTAAGGAAGCAGCTTTGAAAACATTTATTGCTTTTTATATTCATCAATACCGATTAAAGAGTCTTGAAATTATGGGGGCCAAGGCTTCAAATGAGGTTATGGGAACGATAAACCACGTTCTGAAGGAAAATTCCTACCATGGTGCAGAAGAACTTGCTGAAATTAGCGAACGTCTTTGCAAACCCGCATATGAGGAAGTCCTCAGCAAGTTAACCGACGTAAAGTTTAATCAAGAAGGACAACCCATTGTTCCATTAGAAAAGCTTTGGCAAAAGGAAGAACAACAATTGCCAAAGGAGGATTAGGAAAAAAAGAGTGTGAGCCCGTTAAAACCTTCCTGTGGCTAACGATTTCTCCACCGAACGACGTTTCATCGTCGGAGGTGGAGGTCGTTAGCTCGAGGAAGGTTAGGGCGAACACATTTCGACTATGCCGCCTAGAACTTACAGTTAGGGCGAACGCATCTCGACTATGCTGCCCAGAACGCTAACTCTAGCAAGTCCCTTGCGAGCATAATAAAATCAGACATTTAAAGATGATAATAAAATGATCTCCTTATTTGATTTAGGGAGGTCATTTTATATTATTTCTGGGTAATTTTTTTGATTCTTGGATAATAGCAGAAAAAAACAATTTATGTTAAAATATTATTAGTTTTAAGTACGGATATAAAATATAAAACTGAATCACCAATTGATAAAACCGTTCCTTTACCTGAGAAGCGGGTCTTTTGGCTTACAATTTTCCGTTATTGTTTAAATCTAAGTAGAATTTAAGAAAAATAGAAAGGTATAAGAAAGGTATTATGTCAAAATTAGATATCAAGAATAATGAAGTTGCCTTTTATGCAATGGGTGGCTTAGGCGAAATTGGTAAGAACATGTACTGTGTTCAATTCCAAGACGAAATAATTATTATTGACTGTGGTGTGCTTTTCCCTGAAGATGAACTCCTTGGGGTTGACTACGTAATTCAGAATTATGATTACCTAATTGAAAACAAAGATAAGATTAAGGGAATCTTTATCACTCACGGTCACGAAGATCACATTGGTGGCTTGCCATTCTTCTTGCAGAAAGTAAATGCGCCAATCTATGCGGGACCATTTGCAATGTCCTTAATTAAGGGAAAACTTGAAGAAAAGCACCTGTTACGTGATGCAGAGCTTCATGAAATCAACGAATTTGATGAAGTCCATTTCAAAAAATTGTGGGTTAGCTTTTTCCGGACTACTCACTCAATCCCTGATACTTTAGGAGTAGCCGTTCATACACCTCAAGGGACAATCGTTCAAACCGGTGACTTTAAGTTTGATTTAACTCCAGTTGGTCACTTGCCAGGGCCAAACCTTCAACAGATGGCCAAACTTGGTGATGATGGTGTTCTTCTTCTGACATCTGACAGTACTAATGCTGAGCGACCACAATTTACTAAGTCTGAACGGTGGGTCGACATTCATATTCGGCGGATCTTTGAACGGATTAAGGGCCGAATCATCTTTGCTTCATTTGCTTCCAATGTTTATCGGCTACGTGAAGCTTCAGATGCAGCGATCGCCCAAGGACGAAAGATCGCTGTCTTTGGTCGGAGTATGGAAAATGCCATTACAGCTGGTCAAGAACTAGGTTACCTTAATATTCCCAAGGATTCATTAATTGATCAGAATGAAATTAATAATTATCCACCGGAAAAGGTTTTAATTATGTGTACTGGTTCTCAGGGTGAACCAATGGCAGCTCTGAGCCGGATCGCCAACGGTACTCACCGGCAAATCACCATTCAACCCGGTGATACGGTTGTCTTCTCAAGTAACCCAATTCCTGGTAATACTACTAGTGTTAATGCTTTAATTAACAAGCTTGAAGAAGATGGTGCGAACGTTATTCATGGTTACGTTAATAATATCCACACCTCTGGACATGGTGGTCAGATTGACGAAGAGTTTATGTTGCGGTTAATGAAGCCAAAGTTCTTTGCTCCAGTTCACGGTGAATACCGGATGCAGAAGATTCACACCAAGTTAGCAGAAATGACTGGCGTGCCGCAAAAGAATAGTTTTATCTTAGCTAATGGTGATGTTTTAGCATTAACCAAGGATTCTGCACGAATTGCGGATCACATTGATAGTGCTGCTGACGTGTACATTGATGGGCGTGATGCTGGTGATACTGTTGGTAATCCTGAAATTCACGAACGTCGCCTTCTTTCTGAAGAAGGGGTTGTGACTGCTGTTGCGGTTGTTGATTTGAAAGATTACCAAATTGTTGCTGGACCTGATATTGTTTCCCGGGGATTTGTCTACATGCATGAATCTCAAGAACTAATTAAGGCGGCGAACCATGAAGTCTTTTGGGCAATCTTGAATACCTTTAAGAATCATAAGCACGTGGATCGGCGAGCACTTAACCGGACGATTATTAGTCGTTTACAGAAGCTCCTCTATGCGCGAACAGGTCGGCGTCCAGTGATTATTCCAATGGTTACGATTTTAAATGGCGATCGTCATTACGAAAACCATCATTATCGTCAACCAAACAATAATAAAAAGAAAGCTAATCACGAAAAGAATAACAGTAACAACCGGAAGAACCATCAACAACGGAAACATAACGGTCATAAGAAACAAACCGTTAAAAAAGAACCAGTTGCTGCTGGTAAAAACGAATAGGTGAAGAAGAGAACTGAGAGGAATTTTCATCAGTTCTCTTTTATTTTTAAATAAATGCTTAAACTAGTTTGTTTAATTTGGTATGATCGAACGGTATAAGCAATTATTTATTTGGAGGAATCTCGATGACTGGAAGAGACTATTTAAAAATCTGGTATCGAGTTCAAATTGGTGCGACTTTAATTATTTTAATGATGATGATGATTCGTAACTTTGAACTTGGCCGTAATATTTGGCTGCAATTGTTATGGATGGTAATTATTCTCGGAATAGGCCTTTCTGAGGAACTATGGGAGAATGTTCCCCCAATTATCAGTAGGGTTAACTGTTGGCTTCAGGGCCTAGCTCAGCCAATAATTTTAACGTTTGCGTGGGGGGTTATTACCCGGGAAATTATTACGGTACTTCACATGCCATCTCGGGGAGTAGTATCAATCATGATTTTGTATTATTTCGTAATGTACGCGCCCTTTGCTAGTGTTATTGGTGGACAAATGGAATTAAGTATTGAGCGGTTTATTTTTGTGATTTGGATGTTTCAGATTGTGATTGTTCCGTTTACATCTTTACCATTTGATTTAATTGACAATCAAAAACTATCGACCTTACTAGCAACTGGAGCGGTTGGTGCAGTTGCCTACTTTATTTTTGCCACAACGGTGATGCGTGCCTGGCATTTGTCATGGCCTGGGCTAAAGCCAAACTGGAGTGGGGACTTTAATTGGTGGATCCTCTTGTTGATGATCGCAATTTTTGTTGTTCCGTTAGGCAGTAATATGATGGCGATCAATTATTTGCCTAAGGGGGGATTCTTTAAGCTAACATGCCAGGCATTTGAAGCGGGACTAGCGGAAGAAAGCCTATTTCGCTTTGCAATGCTTGGGGTTCTCTTTTACGCATGGCGGAATGTTAAGCAGCGACTGCCGTTAGCACTCCTTACAAGTTCAATCTTATTCGGCTTTGCACACTTGATTAACTTAGGCGGACAAAGAGCTGATTTAACGTTCTATCAAATTGGTGTAGCTTTCCTTCTGGGACTATTTTTAGCAGTTGTCTACGTTTATACAGGACAACTATGGTTAACGATGCTAATGCACTTTAGTCTCGACTGGTTTAGCTTCTTGGCAACGGGAACTACTAAACTTACTGGTGATTTGGTTCCTGGTGATTGGTGGGCACTGTTAATCCTCTTTGTGATTTTTGGTGGCTTTAGCGTTTGGATGATGTTTGGTACTCGTAGAAAAGTTATGGAACGTCATGTTAAACGCTTAACGGGTGAACACCAACATTTTGGTTACTCAATTCAATATTAAGGATAAATAAAAATGATCCAGCTCTTAGCTAAGGGCTGGATCATTTTTATTTATACTGTTACTCTTTTCCTATGCCAGATGCTTATCAAGGTAACGAGCAAGAAGGGACAGAGAGTAACAAACAATAAAGTACAGAACGGCCAAAGCGACAAACATTGGAATGATGTAGTTGGTATTTTGACCATAAATAATTTGAGCATGGTACATCAATTCTGGTAAGACAATAATTGTTGCCAGTGAGGTATCCTTAACCAGTGAAATAAACTGGCTAACAAGTGCCGGAAGCATGTTTTTAATTGCTTGTGGCAGAACGATTAGTCGGAGAGCCTGCCACTTAGTAAGACCGTTGGCAAGTGCTCCTTCAGTTTGGGCATAGTCGATTGAATTGATTCCCGAACGAACAATTTCAGCAACCATTGAGGATTCAAAAACGGTTAGCGCCATAATAGCAGCCGGAATAATTTCGGGCTTAACTCCAATATTTGGTAGGCCAAAGTAAGTAAAGAAGATGATCAGCAGTAGTGGAAGGTTTCGAATTAAGTCAATAATGAAACCAACAATTGCCGAAACGTACTTAATCTTGGCATACCGGATAATTCCTAGCAAAGTTCCGATGATGAAACTACAGATAATTGAGGCAACCGAGATTTCGATGGTAATTCCTAATCCTTGAAGTAAGAAACGAATATTAACCCATGAGTAGGCATCAATAAAGTTTTGCATATTATCCACCTCCCTATGCTAGCTTCTTTTCCAGGTGACGCATATAGTAGCTGAGAGGTAAGGTAATAATCAGGTAAAGGACACCAACAATGAAGTAAGTTGGCATTGTTTGGAGGGTGTCATTTGCAATCAGATTTCCTTCATACATTAAGTCAAAACCGGCTACAAAGGCAAGGACAGAAGAGTTCTTGACCAAGTTAATGAATTGGTTGCCTAGTGGCGGAATAACAACTCTAAATGCCTGCGGAAGGATGATGTAACGCATTGCTTGACCGTGAGTTAGTCCATTGGCAAGGGCACCTTCTAATTGACCACCCTCGACTGAATTGATTCCTGCCCGAACAGTTTCAGCGATGAAGGCGGAAGTATAGAGAGTTAAACCAATTGTTCCGGCAGCAAAACCGCTTATTTTAGTGATGTACATGGGAACAATGAGGAAGAAGCCCATTGCAATTACCAATAAAGGAATATTCCGAAAAACTTCAACATAGATACTCCCGATCAAACGAACAATTCGATACTTAGAAATCTCTAGCAGAGCAAAGAATGTTCCAATTATTAAGCTCCCAACAAGTGCGATTAAACTACAAAGAATGGTGTTCCACAGACCGCTGAGTAGGGGATGCCACTGTGTTGTAATAATATCTAACATTTAACGCTTCATCTCCTGATAATTAAACCCTTTAACGTTACCAAACCATTTTTGAAGAAGCCGGTTATAGGTTCCGTTTTTTTCAAGTCGTTCTAACGCCCAATTCAACTTGTTTCTGAATGGCGCTTGGTTCTTGTTTACCGCGATTCCGTAAGGCTCCTTAGTAAAATTGCCACCAACAACTTCATAACTAGGATTTTCACTTGCCATCCCGTAAAGGATCCCGTTATCTGTGGTTAATGCATCTCCTTGCTTAGACTTTAAGGCCGTCATTGCTTGAGCGTAGTCTGAAAGTTGGAGAACTCGTGCTTTCGGTGCATACTTTGCCACGTTTTTAACTGAATTAGAACCAGAAACCCCTAAGATAACTTTGCCGGGCTGATTTAAATCTTGAATATTTTTAATCGGACTACCCTTTTTTACTAAAAGAGATTGACCGGCATCAAAGTAGGACTTAGTGAAATCAACCTGCTTTTCCCGTTCTGGCGTAATTGTCATCGTTGCCATAATGGTGTCAATATTACCATTCTTTAATAGCGGAACTCGAGTACTGCTAGTAACGGGAACGAAAACGGCCTTTCCGTTAGGCCCGAGGATTTCTTTAGTCATTGCCTTGGCAAGATCGATTTCAAACCCTTCAAGCTTTCCCGTTCGAATATTCTCCAAACCGAAAAGACGAGTATCAGCTTTAACTCCCCAAGTAATTTGCTTATTTTTTTGATCAACCTTGAGAACGTCTTGATTAGCCACAGAACTACAGCCAGAAAGAACAGTGATACTAATAAGGGCAACTGCAGCAATCGTTAATAAGTGCCAAATCTTTTTCATTATTTTGGCCTCCCCCTTAGTGTCCGCTAATCTTACTCATAAATTCGCGGGCCCGTTGAGTAGTTGGTTGATCACCAAAGAACTTTTCGGTGGAGTCATCTTCAATAATTCGACCATCAGCCATAAAGATAACCCGGTCGGCAACGTCCCGAGCAAATCCCATTTCGTGGGTAACCACCAGCATGGTCATGTTAGAATTTTCTGCAATATCCTTCATTACATTAAGAACATCATCAATCATTTCTGGATCGAGTGCACTCGTGGGTTCGTCAAATAGAAGACACTTTGGCTTCATTGCTAGGCTGCGGGCAATTGCAATCCGTTGCTTTTGCCCACCTGATAGTTGTGCAGGCATATTATCAGCCTTATCGGCAAGGCCAACCTTTTCAAGCAGCTGCATTGCGAATTCACGATTTTCCTTTTCCGGTCGTTTAAGAACAATCCGCGGTGCCAGCATGATGTTTTCCAAAACGTTTTTATTGTTGTAAAGGTTAAAATGCTGGAAAACCATTCCAACGTCTTTACGAATCAAGTTAACGTTGGTTTTCTTATCAGCTAGGTCAAACCCGTTAACAATTAATTGACCGTCACGAATTGGATCCAACCCATTAATTGTCCGAATTAGACTACTTTTTCCTGAGCCGGATGGACCGATTAAAACAACCGTTTCACCAGCATCAATTGTTAAGTTAATGTCCTTTAATGCGTGGAATTTACCATAGTATTTTTGGACATCATGAAATTCTATCATTGACATGGTACTTTACTCTCCCCTAAATTTACGATGTTATTAGTAGTCATAAAGACTAAAACAATTAAATTATAGAACTTGTTGGATCGACAGGCAAGAAAGCTCAGACGAATATAAAAATTTAAAAATAATTATCATTTAATATAAAAGAATTTTATTTTAGGCTTACCAAAATAAATATTTACAAATATTTGATAAGTAGTAACATAGTAGGTGAAACTTACTGCGATCGAGATAATCTATTGATCGTCAGGACCACAGAGAGGGGAATAGTTTAATGTTTGAAATTAAGCCAAAGAAGTTCAAGAAGATCCTTGTCGGTGTCGATGATGCACCAGATGCCCGGGCTGCTTTTTCATATGCAGTAGATAAGGCAAAACGTGATGGCTCCGAATTAGGAATTGTTTCTATTTTGGAAACTGGTAACGTTAATGTTTATCAAATTCTTGACAAAGATTATGTTCACAGTTCTGCTGATGAATTACGGAAACGGATTAACGAATACGTAAAGGCTGCCGTTGATTACGGAGTTGATCCAAGCAAGATTACGGGAATTGTTGATCAAGGTGAACGACCAGCGGAACGGATTTGTAACCACGTTATTCCAGCATTTCAACCAGACTTGCTAGTTGTTGGGTCAATTGGTAAATGGGGTAATCGGAAGGCTGTTGGTTCACAAGCATCCTACATGACTAGACATGCAGGTACTTCCGTATTTGTTATTCGGACAACCGCTGTGGAAAGATATGAATAATTATTTCTGATTAGTAATTAGCACTGATTTAAAACCTTAGCTAATCAAGGATAAAGGGACTACGACAACCTGTCGCGGTCCCTTTATCCTTTAAGATGCAATTAATAATCTTTCTAAACTAACGTCAAAAACGCAGAATTATTAGTTGATCTACTTTTAAACAATGTTATAATGATTCTAATTTAAAAAAGAGGAGTCTTTAGAATGGCTAGTAAAAAGATGTCACTAGCACAAAAAGTTAATATTTTGCGTGCTAGTGTAATGGGGGCCAATGACGGCATTATTTCAATTGCCGGAATTGTTATCGGGGTTGCCGCTGCAACTAATAATGCCTATTCTATTTTAATTTCTGGACTATCAGGGACGTTAGCCGGAATGATCTCAATGTGTATGGGTGAGTACGTATCGGTATCTACCCAGAAGGATTCACAAAAAATGGCATTGATTAGTGAACGTCAACGATTAGATGATCAATACCAAGAAGAATTTAATTATGTTCAGCAAAAGTATGAAGATCAGGATATTGATCCCAAACTTGCTAAGCAGGCTACCAAGGAACTGATGGATAAGGATGCCCTGTCAACTGTTGTTCAAGAACGGTATGGGTTTAATCCTAAAGATTTTACCAGTCCATACGCGGCCGCCATTGCATCGTTCATCTCTTTTCCAACCGGTTCTGTCTTACCAATGCTAGCAGTTACGCTGGCACCCGCAGAAAGCAGAATTCTTGCGACTGCAATCGCGGTTTTAATCGCCCTGTTAATAACGGGATACTGCGCTGCGATCCTGAGTAATTCTAACCGGTTGAAGTCAAGTATTCGGAATGCCATTGCTGGATTACTAACTATGGGTGTTACCTATATTATTGGTCAGTTGCTGGCACGCTAAAGGAGGGGTGAGCGATGAAAAAAATTAAGCAACAAAAAAAGCAAACGATGGAAGAAAAGCTGAATACCCTTCGTGCTGGTGTATTAGGTTCGAATGATGGTATCTTAACCGTTGTTGGTGTTCTGGTTTCTGTTGCCGCTGCGACATCTGACCGGTTTACGATCTTTATTGCGGGGCTATCTGATTTGCTTGCATGTGCGTTTTCAATGGCTTCTGGAGAGTATGCTTCAGTTTCAACACAGAAGGATACAGAAGAATCGGCCGTAAGTAAGGAGCAACACCTCTTAAAAACTGATTTTGAAAGTGAAGTTGCTGCTGTTAAGGATTATTACGTCAGCAAGGGTGTTACTCCAGAAACTTCACTCGCAATTGCAAAAGATCTTCTTAGCAAAAAGCCTCTGGAGACCGTTGTTCGGGTTAAGTATGATATTGAGTTAGGACACTACTTGAATCCTTGGGATGCTGCTTTCTCCTCTCTCTTTTCAGCAGCTGCCGGTGGAATCTTTCCCCTTTGTGCGATGACCTTTGCCCCCGCTGCTTATAAGTGGTATGCGGTTATTTTGGCGGTAGTTTTAACTAGTGCGCTAACCGGATATATTAGTTCAAAGCTGGGAAACGGGTTAGTAAAAATCGCAGTTATTCGAAATATTATCATTGCATTGATTACTGTTGCCATCCACTACGGAGTTGGTAAGCTGTTCTAAAAATATTGAAGCTGGGAATTAACTTTCTCGGAGGGACGGTTGACTAACCTAGAACGATGAATGATGATGAAATCATCAGAATCGTTCGTAGCCGAATAGGCTTGCTTCGCTGCGTTAGGCTCGAGTCCCTCAGTTACGATACGAAGTGAGCCTATTTGGATTCCCGCAATTAGACTCTGTAAGTTTGGAGAGCACTAAGTATAAATAACCTAAGACTATTTCTGGCTCTGAACTAATCTTAGGTTATTTGATATCTATTTGCTTTTCACAAATCGTGGCGATGTTTCGGGAGCCCAGAGAAGGCAGATCAGACCACCGATGATTAAAACGATGGTGCAAACGAGCATTGCGAGATGCGCACCACCAATGTTAGTCAATACTGGCAAGAGAAAGGTTCCGCTAGCAGCACCAATCCGACTAATTGTGATACAAGTTCCAACTCCGGTAGCCCGAACTTTAATGTCAAAGAGTTCGGTTGGGTAAGGGTAGTCAAGGGTCAACCCTGAAGAAAGGATGATTGAGAATAGTGCAAAAATCCCAATTTGAAAGCCGAAAGACGACTGAGGGCCAATGATCATGCCGATCAAACTAAGTGCAGATAGGAAGAAGGTTCCAATTAAGAATGCTCGGCGACTGATTCTTTTGAAAATCCATGCACCAATCAATGCTCCCACCATCATGCAACCGTTGTAAATTATTCCTGATAAATTACTATCGCCCATATGCATACTCTTTAATAGAATCGGTAAAAAGATACTGATGCCAAAGAAAGCAAACGCCTGGCAAGCATAAAATAATCCACCGACAAGTGTTCGGCAACGGTACTTTTTACTAAATAAGATCGTCCAGGAAATGTTGTCAACGGGTTTAGTTTTAAGGAGACGGAGAGGAAGACCCCAGCGTTTACCAATATGCTTTTGGATTAACTTCTGGGCCTTTTTATTTTCACCCTGACTAGCAAGCCAGCTAGGAGAAGCAGGGAGCTTGGATACTGAACGAAAGATTCCGGCAATTAATCCAGGAACAGCAGAAGAAGCAAGGATCACTTGCCAATTATGACTGCCAAAACCGCTAATCATAATCCCGGCAATGTAGGAAAGAATAAAGCCGACTGTCCAGTAGATAATTAATTGGCTTTGTTGTTTACCACTTTCTTTTGCTGGCAGCCATTCAACGAGCAGTGAGTTTCCTACAGTGTAGTCAATGGCAATCATTAAGCCAATAAGGAGACGAAGAATAAACAATAAGAACAGGTTAGTAGTTACTAACTGAAGAAGCGAAAAGACCGCAAAAAGATACATGTCAACCAATAGCATTCGACGTCGACCAAACTGATCGGCAATTCGTCCCATTAGTGCGCTTCCCATGAGTCCCAGTAAACTACCAGCACCGATTAAGCCGACCCAAACATCATTGATGGTAATATAATGCTGTGCTTGAGTAAGCCCGGTACCACTAATACCTAGGGCATACCCACAGGCAATTTGACCAAGAATAATCGCAAATAAAACGCGAAAGTGAACGGCTTTTAACGGTGCTTTCTTGTAATTCTTTTTTGTATATTTCATAAATATTAGACAGTCATTTAAGAGTGTCTATTAATTGATTCCTCCTTGAAATTAACAATAAATTTTAAAACAGATTGTTAAAAATACTAACAAACGTGAAACTGGGCTGTCAAATATTTATCAGGGAATAAGAAAGCGGATTAGCTTCTGAAATGGAGCCAATCCGCAGAGCTTTAAATTTAATTTTGTTTGTCGTTTAGTTTACTGTGCCAGTAACCATAAGTGAAGTAGATAATGATTCCCAGTGTAAACCAAATTCCGGCACCAATATAAGTTTCGAGCTGTAACTGGGTCATCATTGCCAGACAAAGCAGTCCGGAAAGAATCGGAATAAATGGGTAAAGGGGAACCTTAAAGCCACCACGATTACCAATATCCTTTCGGCGACGGAGAGGAATAATTCCAAATGAAACCAGTGTAAAGGCAAATAAGGTCCCAATGTTAACTAAACTAGTTAATTGATCAAGTGAAACTAAACCGCCCATGGTAGCGATGATCACGGCCACGATCCAGAGGGCCACTTGTGGAGAGTGACTCTTCTTATCTAGCTTTCCCAGAAATGCTGGGAGTAATCCGTCACGGCCGATCGCGTAAATTAGTCGAGAACTTGAGTAGATCATGGCAACCATCATGGTAAACATTCCAATTAGTGCCCCGATTGAAAGCAGTTCTGCCAGCCAGTTTTGGTGAACTAGCTGAAGAGCGTATGATACCGGGTTAGCGACATCCAGTCGTGTATACTTCACCATCCCTGTAAGAACAATAGCAACCCCCATGTAGAGCAGGGTAACAATTCCTAAAGTCCCGATAATTCCAAGCGGCATGTTGCGCTTTGGATTCTTCACCTCAGCAGCTGAACTAGAAACACAGTCAAAACCTAAGTAAGCAAAGAAACCAATCGTTGCCCCATGAATAACCCCGCTCATGTGGTAAGGCAAGAATGGGTGGTAATTCTTTGGCTTGATGAAGAACAATCCAGCAACAATAAAAATTAGAATAATGGCAACTTTAATCACCACCGCAATGTTGTTAACCCGAACGGAAGATTGCAGACCACGAGATAACATTACGGTGATTAAGAGGACGATGACAACCGCAACGATATTGATATATGTACCGTGTGCGGGATCAAATGGACCAGATAAGGCATGGGGAATCTTTAACCCGAAACTTTCAATAAATGAGTTAAAGTAGGCCGCCCACCCCGTTGAGACTGATGCTACGGCAAGCATATATTCCAAAACCAGCGCCCAACCAAGGAGCCAACCAAAGAATTCGCCGAACACCACGTTACCATAAGAATAAGCACTACCAGCAACGGGTAATGCTGAAGCAAATTCGGCATAACACATTGCAGCAAATGCACAGACAATTGCGGAAAGCAAGAAGGAAAGGGAGACTCCCGGTCCAGCTTGCTTAGCCGCGATGGTACCAGGAAGAATGAAAATCCCAGTCCCAATGACGGTTCCGATCCCGATAGCCATCAGATCACGAGCATTCATCGTCTTAACAAAAAGCTTATCAGCTCCAAGGTAACGATCGAGACTTTCTTTTCGGAAAATGTTTAAGCCCATCTTTAACCCACCTTTGCTATAATAAATTTAGCGACAGAGGACAATTCCTGTCGCGGATACTAAATATAATACATTTGATTAACATTAAAAGTCAATTAGAAACATTAGATTATTTTTAAAGGGAGTCAAGTAACTATGGCAATTGAAATCACTAGTGGTGCTGTTGTTTACCGAAAGAATAATGGTGAAATTGAATACTTACTGTTAGAAAGTCAGAATAAGGGCCATTTTTGGGGATTCCCTAAAGGTCACGTCGAAGGAAACGAAACCCTAGAAGAGACTGCTAAGCGAGAAATTAAAGAAGAAACGCAATTAGTATTGCCAATCGACACTAGTTTTCATGTATATACCGAATATGACTTGCCAAATGGTAATCGGAAGCAGATGACGCTGTATACTGCAGACTTAACGCAGAGCGAAGATATTCATTTACAAGCAGAAGAAATTAAAAACTGCGGTTGGTTTAACTATGCTGATGCTCGGGAACGGTTAACTTATGACAACCTCAAGCAGCTTCTCGATCAAGTTAACGATCATTTAACCAAGTAATATGAATTTCGGGAAAGTATTTGTAATTGCCGGTGCAGCTGGTTCGGGAAAAACAACGGTTGCTAAGTATCTTCATGACCGTTACAAAATGGAACGGGTTATTACCCATACAACGCGAGCATCTCGCCCAAATGAACGGGATGGGGTTGATTACCATTTTGAGACGCCAGCTTCAATGAACAAACTTCATTTATTAGAATCCGTTGAATATGATCACCACCTTTACGGCTCTTCATTGGAAAGCTTGGTTGCGGGATGGCAGACGGGGCATGATAACGTGATTGTGCTGGATACTAAGGGCGCGTTCACCTATTACCAGAAGCTTGGTGATCGCGCGGTAATTATCTTTTTGACGGTGAGTCATATTGCATCGTTAGCTCATCGAATGGTTAAACGGCGAGATGAATTACGGGCAGTTCATTCAAGACTGAAGAGCCCTGAGTATCATCGGGACCTTCATTTGCCAGATGAGCTTAAAGGGATTGCAAACGTTGTTGTTAATGATTCCTGGTCGCAAACAACTAATCAGATTGACCAAATAGTAAGACGAATCAGTTCAGAAAAAGACTGATTTGTGGTAGAATATTTTTCTCATTGGGGAGGTGGCATTAGATGAGTACCCTTGTAGAGCAAGCTCGTAAGGTATTAAAGGATAATGGTTCACGATGGACTAAGCAGCGTCAGCAAATGATTGAGATTTTAGCTGAGCATCCTGATCACTACATTGATTTTACGGATGTTGATCAGCGCTTGCGAAAGGATAATCCGGGACTTAGCCATGGAACTGTATACCGGAACCTAAAGGATTTTGAAAGCTTGGGGATTGTTGAAACGAGACAAGCTGGTGAACGGATGCAGGTTAAGGTTTGTTGTGATTCCAACCATCACCATCATTTTATTTGTGATGTTTGTGGCAGGGTGCAAGAGATCAAAATGCCACCGATTGACTATGCTTTTTTTGCCAAGCAGCTGCCGGGGGCCAAAATTAATGGGCATACGTTTGAACTGCATGGCATTTGTGCTAATTGTCGGGCAAACAAGAAAAAGGCAAAATAATTTCAATTTTCCTTAACATTTATGGAGGAAAAAAGCGAGTATGATAGGTTGTAGAAAAGGAGCATTTATTTATGGCAAATAAAATCCCACCTTTCGTAACTCCCTTTGCGTTGTTTTCAATCGTATTAGCACTGGGAGCTACTAACGTTGTGGTTAATCACGCAACGCATACATCTGAAGGTGCACGAGTAAGTTCTACCTCATCGGTTAGTCGACGAATGGACTCTGATGACAGTAGTTCAGTTAGCCGGTCATCTTCACAACAGGATGAAAGCGAACAGCAATCTTCCAGTACTCGTAGTAATAACAATTCAACTACTCAGGAAAATCAAAATAATACTGGGAACGATACTGAACGCTCATCCTCGACTACTACCCAGAATAAGCAAAATAACGGTGGTAATACTTCAACTGGCAATGAAAACCAGACAGGTCAATCAAATAGTGGTCAAAATACTAATAATCAGACCACGACTGATAATCAATAAGCGGGGTGAACCTAACTAATGTTTAGTTTTCTCGATATGATTAACTCATCGCTAAGTTACTTTAACTTGGACGTTAAATTAAAGAACCGGATTTATATTATTCTGGCAACTCTGGGTGATATTTATTTGGTATACGTGACTTTTCGCTTATTCATTAACCAAGCCTGGTTGCGAGGCTTTTTGTATTGCTTAGCGATGATTGCAATCACATACTTTATTTACGTTAACTTTGTTTTTTACTTTTTAGGAAAGACATCACAATTTGATTTTTTGTCTCCACGGATTGCCAAGATTACGGGGCAAAGATTTGCGGATAATAATCAGTCACAAATGAGACGGGGAGCAAACCGGTATTCAACCGGGCTTGCTAACCAGTCAAACGGCCTTTTTGATGGTGCAGATACTATTCCCGCAACCGTTGAGATTGACCAAGCGGAACAGGAGAACCTCCAAAAAGTGGTTGACCGGCTCTTAACAGAAAAGATCTTTGTCAATGATTTTAACGGGATGAATGAACGGGAGATTATCCGTCAATACCAAGAGACCCATAAACCAGTTCAAGCATTGAATGCGGAGTCAATTCCACCATTTTTTGAACTGGTCCATGATCCGCTTCGTCACCGCCTCGAAATTTATATGGGGATGAACCAAATGGAGCGACGGCCAGTTGGGCATATTTCGAAGATTGGGTTGACCGATGTTCGGGAAGCCCACCAGAAGTACCGAATTTATTTGGCCAACTTGGTCGTGGTTGACGGGCCAAACAAAATTCCCGGCCGAAGCGGCACCACAATCATGACAACTGCCGACTATGGGCTGAAAGCTCAGGTTGCTTATCGTCAACGAACTTCAAATCAAAGAACTACAATTGAATAAAATGTTGGATAGTAAAACTATTGTCCCAACCTTAATGAGACAATAGTTTCTTTTTGTCTTATTTTAGAGCAGACGTGCCGGATTAACTCTGTTGTCTATTTTTGACACGGTTTACAATATTCATTGCAAAATTGACGAAAAGGAGGGGAAAGTTGTGCGAGTCACGAGAACCGTGCGTGATTTTCAAAATGCATTGTTGACGTTGCTTGAAGAGCATTCCTTTGAGCACTTAACCGTTGATCAGATTTGTCAAGAAGCGTTATTACACCGAAGCAGTTTTTACCGCTATTTCCGTGATAAATATGACCTCCTTGAACAAACTTTAGGAACACAAATAAACCGCTTGGTTGATAGTAGTGATTCCGAAGATGATCTAATTAAGCAATTAATTTATTACGTCAATGATCATAAGAGCGTTTTTCGGCACTTAGCATCTGAAAGTGCTCACAGTTCGCTATATGCTGAAATGATGCATATCTTAAGCCAGATCATGTTGGAACGACGATGTGAAAAGAGCAATGATTCTATTATTCAATTATTACAGCAAACCGACGATCCGGAGATGCTGGCTTATGTTTTGAGTGGCGCACTGATCGGCACTTTTTATTGGTGGCAGGAGAAAAACTATGATGTTTCAATTGAGCATGTGATTGAATTTGCCAAACGAACGATGCAGTCGTTATCAATTGGTCGTCAATTGGAACAAAAACGATGAAACTATTAATAAAAATATTTAGGGGATAAGAGGAGAATAGAAATGTGGAATGCGATTAAAGCAGAATTTAAGAATATCCTGCACAATCGACTATTATTGATTTCCACTACTGTTATTTGTATCATCCCATTCCTTTACAGTATCTTTTTCCTGAAGTCTGTTTGGGATCCATATGGGAGTACAGAAAACTTACCAGTAGCGGTTGTCAATAAGGATGTTCCAGTTGAATATCGTGGACAAACGATGGATATTGGACACCGGATGGTTAAAGAATTAAAGAAGAATAAGCAATTAAAGTGGGAAATCGTTTCACCAGAAAAGGCACATTACGGTTTAACCCACCGGAAATATTACACAGTAGTGACGATCCCAAAGGACTTTTCGAAAAACGCCACAACTGTATTGGATAAGCATCCTAAGCAAATGCAGTTGAAGTACGAGACTAATGGTTCTCTTAACTACATTGGTCAAGTAATTAGCCAACTCGGGATGACTAAGCTAAACGAAAGTATTCGGGCGCAAGTTACCCGGGCATACGCTACGGCAATGTTCAAGGCTTTGCATACTGTTGGTAAGGGAATGAGTACTGCTTCTAACGGGGCAAAGCAATTGAGTACTGGAATGGTTACTCTTCAAAGCGGGGTTAACCAATACGTCGCCGGGGTTTCCCAAGTAAACAACGGTGTTCAAACATTACGGGTAAGCGTTGCCCCATTAGCTGCCGGTGCTCAACAATTAGCATCTGGTAGTCAAACGCTTGCTAACGGTATTCGCCAGTATACTGGTGGTGTCGGTCAGCTTGCTGCTGGATTGGGTCAATTGAACGCTAATTCTGGTGCGTTGAACTCTGGTGCGAGCCAGTTGCAAGGCGGCTTGAATACATTGAGCGGTAATTCTGGTCAGTTACGAAGTGGATCTGATCGATTAGCAACTGGTGCAAGTCAGTTAAATAGTACTGTTAATAGTCAGCTAGGCAATATTGACTTTAACGGTATTATGGGGGCAATGAATCAAGCCCAGGACCTTCAAAAGGGATTAACCCAATTACAAGCTGGTTTAACGACTGCTAAGGCTGCTTTAGCTGGTGTTCAAGAAAGTGCGGGTAAGCTTCAACAGGCTTCTGGTGCTCTTGCTGGTGTCAGTCAGGTTAAAGGACAATTAACGAGTGCTGCAAGCGGAGCCGGTAGTGTTGCCAAAAGTGATGCTGAGATCGCTGGTAAATTACAAGAACTTGCAGGTTCAACTAGTGATAATAATATTAAGAGCCAATTAGGTGCATTAGCTGCACAAGCTGGAGCAAATGCTAAAACTGCTGGGGAAAGTGCTAAAACTATTGCCAGTGTGGGTGATACATTAACTAGTTTAAATAGCTTGGGGAGTTCTCTAAGTGATATGCAATCGCAACTTGGTCAGCTTTCTCAAATGTCAACAATTCTTGATAATGCTGATGGCACAATCAAGCAAGCTAATACATTACTAAACACTTTAAATGGTTATAAGGGTACTTTATCGTCAATGCCAGATGCTGTTAATAAATTGAAAGAAGCTACTGGCCAAATTTCTTCTGGTGCCAATACGTTGAACGCTGGTGTCAACCAATACACTAACGGAGTAGATACCGCTGCCGCTGGTGCCGGAACGTTAACTTCTGGGATTGGCCAATACACCGCTGGGGTTGCTCAAGCTGGTGCTGGGGTTGGTCAATTAACTGCTAACTCTGGTCAATTGAATTCTGGTGCTGGTCAACTTGCTGGTGCTCTTGGTCAATTGAATGGTCAGGTTCCTGCATTAACTGCTGGTGTTAACCAATTAGCTGCTGGTACTCAGCAATTAGTTGATAATTCACCTGCACTTGTTCAAGGAATTATCAAGTTGAATGTTGGTGCTGCTAAGCTTTCAACTGCTCTTGGCAAGGGTGCGAAGACAATTAACGGTATTAAGACTTCTAACCGGACTGCTAAGATGATTGCTGAACCTTCAGTTGAAAAGCACTCTAACTACAGTTACGTACCAAACTACGGTCATGCATTGGCACCTTATGTTTTGTCAGTTGCCCTCTATGTTGGTATGTTGGTCTTCAACTTTGTTTACCCAATTCGGCGGGTTGCGGATCCAGATGCTTCTGCAACTGCTTGGTGGTTCAGTAAGGTTGTCGTTGGTGCGGTAGCCGCAATTGCCATGGCCGTTGTTGAATGTGGAATCATGATGATGTGTGGACTAACAATTGACCACGTTCCGTCATTCTTTACCACAACAATCCTCTTTGGACTCGCTTCAATGGCCGTCGTAATGTTCTTGTCGATGACCTTTGATAACCCAGGACGGTTTGTTGCCATGGTTCTTCTGATGTTACAACTTGGTGGTTCCGGTGGGACATTCCCAATGGAAGTTACCATGAAGTTCTACAACGTTATTCACTGGTACTTACCAATGACCTACTCAATTCTTGGTCTTCGTGATTCAATCAGTGGTGGTCTTGGTACTCACTACACATTGTTCTGTAACCTTGTCCTTCTCGGAATCGCAGTTGTCTTTAACTTGTTACTCTTATTAACGATGAAGGGAATTGCATCACACGAATTCCGTGCACCAACTGTCGAAAGCTTAAAAGCTAACGAACACGGTCCAATGGGTAAGGGCGATGGCTTTACATCAAACGGTCAAGATAATAAATAGAATTTAATTATGATTAATAAGAGCTGGAAAAGCATTAACTTTTCCGGCTCTTTTAATAATTTATTATTTAATCGCTTACAACATTAAAGTTCGTGTTTTACTTATTGTTTAATTAAAAATCCTGTGTTATTTTTTAAACACCGAACTAATAGAACTAATTTAAAAATAACGTTCGGGAATAATAGCAAAGGAAGTATCAAGAATGGCAAAGACGAGGAACCGGTATGGAGTTGCAATTGCGGGGGTAATCCTCCACTTAATGATTGGTGGGGTATATGCTTGGAGTGTATTTACCAAGCCAATTTCTGCCTATACTGGTTGGAAGGAAACATCAGTATCATTTGCATTTAGTTTGGCAATCTTCTTTTTAGGAATGTCAGCTGCATTTATGGGACGGTTGGTTGAAAAGTTTGGTCCAACCGTTACTGGAACAATCTCAAGTATTTGTTACGGAAGCGGAATCGCATTAACCGGATTAGCTATCCAATCACACCACTTATGGTTGCTTTACTTAGCGTATGGTGTCATTGGCGGATTAGGGTTAGGTTCTGGCTACGTTACACCAGTATCAACGATTGTTCGTTGGTTCCCTGACAAGCGGGGGTTAGCTACCGGGTTAGCGATTATGGGATTCGGTTTTGCGGCAATGCTTACTGGTCCAGTTGCTCAACACCTGATGGCACTTGTTGGGATTGCTAATACCTTTTACGTTTTAGGAGCATTTTACTTTGTTGTAATGATTGTGGCTGCTCAATTTATTAAAAAGCCACGTCCTCATGAATTACCACAAGCAATCGCTGAGAACGCTCAACGGGTAAGTTTAACCAACCAAGAATTAACTGCCAACCAAGCATTAAAGACCCGGACTTTTGCATTCTTGTGGTTCATGTTCTTTATCAACATCACAACTGGAATTGGACTTGTTTCAGCTGCATCACCAATGGCTCAGAACATGACGACAATGACTGCCAGTGCTGCTGCGGTAATGGTCGGGATCATTGGTTTATTCAACGGTTTCGGTCGACTTGCCTGGGCAACATTATCTGACTTTATCGGTCGGCCACTCACATATAGTTTGATCTTTGTGTTAGATATTTTAATGCTCTTCGTTCTCCTCTTCTTCAAGACACCATTTATCTTTGCATTAGCGCTCTGCTTGTTAATGTCATGCTACGGTGCCGGATTCTCAGTAATTCCAGCATACCTTGGCGATGTCTTTGGAACAAAAGAATTAGGAGCAATTCATGGCTACATCTTGACTGCCTGGGCTGCAGCGGGGATGGTTGGACCAATCCTTCTTTCCTACACTCACCAAGTACTCCACAATTACTATGTAACTTTGATTGTCTTTGTTATTATTGATGCTTTAGCAATGATTGTTTCCGTTTGGATTCAGCGTGATTTTGTCACTCGTCGGGAAACTAAGGCTGCTTAACTTGAAAAATAACTTTCTAATTTAAAAGCTGAAGGCTAGTTAAACTGGTCTCCAGCTTTTTGTTTGTCCTAATAATTTAGTATAATAAAGAATGTAAGCGATTTTTTACACACAAATATGAAAAGGATGGGGTTTCAAATGAAGCTAATTATGTTTGGCGTAGATGATAAGGAAGTACCATACGCTAAGGAATGGGCGACTAAAACTGGCAATGAAGTTAAATTGGTTAGGGAGCAATTAACGACTTCAACCATTGATTTAGTGGAGGGCTTTGATGGAATTTCAGTTCTTCAAACCAGCAAGATTGATGATCCAGCCATCTATACTAAGTTAAAGCAATTTGGGATTAAGCAACTATCAACCCGGACAGCAGGATTTGACATGTTTGATCTTGAGTTAGCAAAGAAAAATGGTCTGAAAATCACAAATGTTTCTATCTACTCTCCACGGGCGATTGCGGAAATGGGGCTAACTCACGCAATGTACCTTTTACGACAGATTGGCGAGTTTAAGGAACGGATGGTAAATGACGCTGACTTCCGCTGGAGCAAGGATCTAGTTAGTAATGAAATCTATAACCAAACCGTTGCGATTGTCGGCCTCGGTCATATTGGCGGTGCAACCGCCCAGATCTATAAGGCGCTAGGTGCACGGGTAATTGCGGTTACACGAGAAACTAGTGTTGTTTATGCACCATATGTTGATGCATTTGTTGACCTTGAAACCGCGTTAAAGGAAGCTGACATTATTACTCTCCACGTTCCGTTGACTTCCAGTACGGAAAACATGTTTGCAGCTCCACAGTTTAAGCAAATGAAGAATAATGCAATTTTGATTAACATGGCACGGGGACAAGTGGTTAATACTAATGATTTGATTGCAGCCCTGAAGAATCATGAAATTGCGGGAGCCGGCCTTGATACGCTTGGTGATGAAACAACCTACTTTAGTAAGAAAGTTTCGCCAGCGGACGTTCCGGCTGACTTCAAGGAATTAGTTGCAATGCCAAACGTGGTAGTGACACCACACGTTGCCTTCATGACGACTACCGCTGTTCGCAATATGGTTCAGGTTAGTTTGAATGATATTGCAGCGATTGTTAAAGGAAAAAATGTTAAGAACGAAATTCGTTTTTAATTCATAATTAATAAGTGAGCAGCCGTTAAAAGACGTGAGAATGCTGGTAAAATAGCATCTTCACGTCTTTTGTTAATTTAAGGAAAAGATAATTAATATTAATACTTTCGTAAGCAAACTGGTAAAGGGTCGCTAATGAAATCGCTTATTGTTATGATCAAACCATCAAAGAAAGTTACTAGCACACAGTCACTCAGATAGAGAAAGGAGCAGACTATGACTAGCAAAAAGAGCATTAAGAACAAGGTTGTCGGTAAGCTGAAACAGGTTGAAGGAAAAATAACTAAGGATAAAGTTCGTGAGGCAGAAGGTAAAGCACAAGAAACTCACGGCAAGGCTCAAGCAAAAGCAGATGAGTTGAAAAAGAAAGCAGATAAGAAAAAAGAAGAATTAGCTGAATAAAAGGAGGGGATGTAAATGCTTCATTGGATTTGGGTATTAATTGTTGGTGGTGTCATTGGATTGATTGCCGGAGCGATTACTCGTCGTGGTGGTTCCATGGGAGTCATCAGCAATATTATTGCCGGACTAGTAGGTTCGTCATTGGGTGAGGCTGTCCTCGGTGCTTGGGGACCACAAGTTGCTGGAATGGCAATTGTCCCTTCGATTATCGGTGCAGTAATTCTGGTATTAATCGTTTCCTGGATTATGGGGATGATTAATCGGCGAGCAGCGTAGTATCACTTATATAAATATAGATAGAGGGTGAGAAAAATAAAAGTTTTTCTCACCCTCTATCTATATTTAGTTATCTCCGAACTTACAGAGTCTAATTGCGGAAATTAACCCGAGCCTTCGAGTCTAACTACGAACGACTCTGATGATTTCATCATCATTCATCGTTCTAGGTTAGCCCACCAGGCTCTTAAATGGGTTAATTCCCAGCTTCCTATTTATTGAATAACGTATTTTTGATACTTGTCGTAATCTTTTTGCGAAAGTTCAACGGTTAGAACAGTTCCGCTGTTTTGGTATTCAGTATTCAAAATGTTGGTATTTTCGTTAAGGTATGAAACAACATTTCCGTCCGCAAACGGGATCAGCATTTTGGCTTCAACATAGTCTTGGAAGAGGTGCTTCCGAATAGCTGAAACGAGGAGATCGAGTGATTCATCGTCCTTAGCAGAAATCACAATTTGATCGTCACCCTCAAGTACTGGATATTCCATGTCGGTCTTATCAGCCTTGTTGAAGACATACAACATTGGAATGTTTTCGATTCCAATCTGCTTTAGAGTTTCTTGAGTGGTTTTCATCATGTCTTCGTAATGTGGGTCTGAAGCGTCAATTACCTGAATCAACAGGTCAGCATTGGCTGCTTCAGCAAGCGTTGACTTGAATGATTCAACAAGGTGGGTTGGCAACTTGCTGACAAAACCAACTGTATCACTAAGCAGGAACCGCTTTTGATCTGGTAGTGTCAATTGACGAACGCTGGTATCCAGAGTGGCGAATAACATATCTTTTTCAAAAACGGTTTTATCTTCACCAGCACCATATTTTTCAACGAGTCCATTCATGATAGTGGACTTACCAGCGTTGGTATAACCGACGAGAGCAGCTGTTGGAATGGCGCTCTTGTCACGTTGCTTTCGTTTGACCTCTTCGGAACGATCAATTACCCGAAGTTCTTTTCGCAGGTGGCTGATTGAATTCTGAATTGTCCGCCGGTTCATTTCCAACTTGGTTTCACCGGATCCCCGGTTAGTGAAGCCGCTACCGCCACCGGTTTGCTGATCAAGTCGTTGGTTAGCACTAGTCTGTAATCGTGGCAGTCGGTATTGTAATTCTGCAATTTGAACTTGGAGTTTGGCTTCCTTGGACTGTGCCCGTTCAGCGAAAATTTCAAGGATCAGTGCAGTACGGTCAAGAACACGACAGCCAAGTTCGTCCTCAAGGTTTCGTAACTGACTAGGAGTTAACTCATCATTAGTGATCACGGTTGAAACATTTTCAGCTAAAACTGCTTCTTTAATTTCATCAACCTTACCACTTCCGAAGTAGGTAGCTGGATTAGGCCGGTCAATTGACTGATCAATCCGGTCGATTACCTTCATGTGATTTGCCTGGGCTAATTCAGCAAGTTCGGTCATGGAATAATCAAAGTCTTCTTGTTCGGTGTTTAACCCAGTGATTAATACTGGCTCTTCAGTTTGTATGTTATCCATTGAAAGATAGTGTTCCCCCTTTTAAGTTCAATTATTTTTATTTATCAGGAATGTGGAGTTGGTTATAAAAGTCCACATGAGTATCAGTATCAGTTAATGTCATTTTCATAATGCTGCCGTTTCGTGGCGAAACATTTTGGTCGACCCCTTCAAGGTAGCGATCAGCAATTGAACGGATCGCAGCACCGTGTGAAACGACAACCGCAACAGAGTTATCTGGCAGGTTACGCAACCGATCAAAGCCCTTATCCATTCGTTGCCAAAAACGTTCGGCATCTTCGGCGTCCCCATATTGATCCGCCTTTGCAATTCGATTTTTGAGTTCATCTGTGCTCCAGCCGGCAGCCATTTGGGAGAATGTATGGTAGCCGTATTTGCCGCCAACGATGTCAGCAACTGCACCACCATTTGCTCCTTCAAAAAAGCCAAAGAAGATTTCCCGAAATGCTGGTTCTTGAATTGGCTCCTTAAGGTCAGTATTCGGATCAGCAGCAAGGAGCAACCGTGCGGTATTAACTGCCCGTGAAAGATCACTACTGAAAATGTAATCAAACTTAACCTTCGATAGTGCTTTCCCTACACGCTTAGCATCTTCAATCCCCTTTTCGGTCAGGGGAGCGTCAGACCAGCCCTGCATCCGATTATAACGGTTGAGGTAGGTTTGACCATGACGAACAAAGTAGACAGTAATTGCCAACTTGATCAGCTCCTTTTTACGTAATAACAATTATCTACTATTTTACCATGCTTTAATGGTAAGTGGGAACCGTGACAGTCTAATGTTACAGCATGTTATTCCGCTTAAGGATCTTTCGCCGAATATGACGAATAAGAGCAAGGGTGGCGATAACCAGCAGAGCGCCAGCAACAAAAATCAGGATAATTAACGAGAAGTGTTCCTTAACGAATGGGATGCTGCCAAAGTAGTAACCAACGACACTGGCAAGGAGAACCCATACTATAACACCAAGAAGGTTGCCGACCATGAACCGGCGAAAATCAAAGTGCATTGTCCCGGCGATTAACGGCACAAACGTCCGGATTAGCGGTACAAAACGACCGAAAGCAATGGTCTTAATCCCGTGTTTTTCCAATAATTGGTGGGCCTTGACCATTCCGGAACCGTTAACTCGTTTTGCCAGCCATTGCCAGCGTGAAAGTGAGCGGCCAATGAAGTAGTTGACCGTATCGCCAATAAAGGCTGCTAAAAAGAAAACGGGAATTACAATTTCCATTTTCAGAACAGGGTGAAATGCAATGAACGAGGCGGTAAGAAAAATCAGTGATTCTCCCGGGAGCCACGGAAAAATGACCAGTCCGGTTTCCATAAAGATAATCATAAAAAGTAGAACGTAACTCCACGGCCCGAGCCATTCAAACATTGGAATGATTACTTCAGCAATGTGAGTCAAAATATAAAGTAAGTTGGCCAATCGACACGGCTCCTTTCTGAATCGAATTATTATACTATTTTACCGTTATTCTGGACTTAAAAGTTAGGGTAGCAGTAATATTTAAAGATAATTTAGCATTCACGATAACAGGGCGATATTGTTTCGGTCACTGCTTCATCAATGATATAATAGTAAGACGATTTCACGAATGGAGGTAGAAAGAGTGACCGAACAGTCAGTACAAGAATTTGAACAGCAGCATTTAGATCACGTTATTGATGAGATCAAACAGGCGAAGGAGAAGGCCGAGGAAAAGATCCACACCGCCCGACATGATATTAAGGGGATCAATAAACAGATCGATGATATTCATCTAAACACGACGACCTATTCTGGGATGATGGATACGGCAATGTCATTCCGTGCCCAGCAGCAGATGCTGGATGAACGGCAAAACAGCTGGCAACATGCTGCAGATCGCCTTTCAACCTTGAAACGCTTAGAAAAGAAACCTTATTTTGCCCGAATTGATTTCCAAGAAAAGGGTGCTGAAAAACCCGAAACCGTTTATATTGGTTTAGCATCATTTAGTGATCAGCCAGATCATTTTCTAGTATATGATTGGCGGGCACCAATTTCTTCAATTTACTATGAGGGAAAGCTAGGGAAGGTTAGTTACGAGACTCCTGTTGGTACTCAGGAAGTTAATATGACCCTCAAACGTCAATTTCAGATTGATGATGGGACGATTGTAACGATCTTTGATACTGATGAGCAGGTCGGTGATCAAATGCTTTTGGAAGCTTTGGGCACCCATTCCAGCACTAAGATGAAGAGTATTGTTACAACGATTCAACGAACCCAAAACGAAATTATTCGGGACACAAAAGACGATCTTCTCTTTGTCCAGGGGGCTGCAGGTTCTGGTAAAACAGCTGCGGTTCTTCAACGGGTTGCATGGCTTCTGTACCGTTACCGAGGTAATCTGAGTTCGTCTCAGGTGGTCCTCTTCTCACCTAACCAATTATTTAATGATTACATTGACCAAGTGCTTCCAGAATTAGGGGAGCATAATATGGTCCAGATGACTTATTACCAGTTTGCTAATCGACGGGTTCCACGGCTTCATGTGGAAACACTAGCTCAACGGTTTGACAGCAGCCAGGATCCGACAACCAAAAAGGCAGTTCAACTAACAACGAGTTTAGCTTACTTTAAGGCAACCGGACGTTACGCTAAGCACCTTGGGAAAGCCAATATGCGTTTTCGCAATTTGATGTTCCGCGGAAAAGTCTTCATTAGCAAAGAGAAGATCAAAGAAATTTATTATTCATTTAATAATAACTACAATCTTGGCAACCGACTTGATGGAACTAAGGAAGCACTAATCAAGTACCTCAATCACCGGGTGAGCGTTGAAATGCGCAGTAAGTGGGCTGAAGAAGCCGTACAAAACCTGAGCAAGGAGCAAATTGATGATTTGATGGACAACCAGCCACGAGAATTTGCGGATGAAAACCAACAATTCAAGTTCTTGGCCCGTCAGATTGTAATGAAGGCTCTTACACCGGTAAAACGGGCGATTGATCACAATTTATGGCTCAATATCAACGCCCAATTCATTCACTTTCTACGGGCAACCCCTAAACTCATAGACCTGGATAAATTTGGCATTAGTACTACTGAATGGGAAGCATACGTTGAAAAAACAAAAGATGATCTTCGTCAAGGAAACATTAGTGCTAACGGGATTACCATTTATCTCTACCTTTACGATTTAATGACCGGAAAGAAGGGTCAACGGGATATTCGGTATGTTTTCATTGATGAAGTTCAGGATTATGATGCTTACCAATTAGCATACCTAAAGTTCCGTTTCCCTAACGCCCGCTTTACTCTTCTTGGCGACTTGAACCAGGCAATTTTTACCCATGAAAATAGTCGTTCGCTCTTACGGCAATTGGGGACGATGTTTGATCCAGAAAAGACCAAGGTTGTTCAATTAACTAAGTCTTATCGGTCAACTAAACAAATTACGGACTTTACAAAGCACTTCCTAACGAATGGGGAGGCAATTGAAGCCTTTGACCGGAATGGTGATTTGCCAACTGTAATTGAAACTGATAGTTATTCTACCGGTGTTGATAGTGTCGTTGAAACGCTAAAGAAGTACCAGCAGGAGCATGATGCAGTGGCAATTATCGGTAAGACGCTTAATGATTGTGAAAAACTTTATGACGAATTAAAGCGACGGAATGTCAAGACAACGCTTATTCGGACAGAAAACCAGCGTTTAGTTGATGGGGTCATTATTGTGCCATCGTTCTTGGCTAAGGGGCTAGAATTTGACGCAGTGATCGCCTGGAACGTTAACGAGCAGGAATACCCTGATGACAGTGAACGCCAATTGCTGTACACGATTGCTTCTCGGGCAATGCACGCGTTAACGATGATTTCCGTGGGTAAGGTGACGCCATTACTCAAGGGTGTACCAGATGACCTGTATTCATTGGTGAAGCGCGGTAAAAATAATTAATAAAAACAAAGACCTGAGTCTCCGCTTGACGAGAACTTAGGTTTTTGTTTTAAATGTAGCTTAATCTTGTACTCTTAGCTTTGAACTGCGGAAATTAAACTGCATAATCACGTTAGCCATAATAATTAGTAAGCCACCAATAACTAATCGTGGTGAAAGCTGGTCGTAGCCGAGAATAACGGAAATGATTGTTGCAAAAAATGATTCGCTCATCAAAATCAAACTGGCAGAAGTGGCATCAGTGTACTTTTGTGCCCTAATCTGGATTCCCCGGGCAGCAAAGGTAATCACCACAGCAATGATTGCCAGTGGGAGAAGTGCTTGAAGCCACTGAATATGGCCAAGGGATGCCCGTTCTGTTGTCAACGCTAATGGGGTGCCGCAAACTACTTGGACAACCCCGATTAACGTAATGATAATCCACGGACTAGATGCTCGGCTCGCATATTTACCGAAAATGATAATTTGCAATGCCCAGAAAAAGGCGGAGAAGAAGGTGATTAAGTCGCCTGATTGAAGAGACCAACTACTTCCTGTAATCCCCGTTAGAATTGCCATTCCAGCGAGTGATAGCGGAATCGCAAAAATGATTTTAAGCTGTGGTCGTTCGTGCCAAAAAATCCATAAAATTAATGGAGTCAAGATAACGTAAGTCACGGTGATGAAGGAACTCTTGGCCGGTGTCGTAGATTGAAGGCCGAGTGTTCTTAGATAATAACCGCAAAAGTTAACCAGGCCAACGATCAAGCCCACTTTGATGTCAAAACGGGTGGCTTGGCTTAATTGACGATGAAAAAGGATGATCCCGCCAGCCACACACATGGCGCCGCGAACTGCATTGATGGTCCCCGATTGCATTCCGGCATTGACCACCATTTTATTGAAAATATAGGTGCTCCCCCAAAGAATGGTTACAAAAACAAGGAGGAGGTTAGCAACTGTTTTGGAAAGCTTCATCAGCGTGCTCCTTTCAACTTCCAGAAAATTCCTGGTTAAAAGATAATTGCAGAGTACCAATTGTTGATCCGAAATGCAATTAATTAGTCCGTTTTAAGAATGGGAGGCGGTGAAGATCAGTTTGCATAATAGCGTTGGCGAGAAGCAGGATTGCTCCACCAATGATTAACGAATGAGTTAAGGAATCGTATCCTAAAATTACTGATAGGACACTGGCAAAGAACGATTCAAGCATCAGAAGCAAACCAGCAGATGTAGCGTCGGTATACTTTTGGGCAGTGATTTGCAGCCCTTGAGCGACAAAAGTAACAAGAATTGCGAGCAGGGCAACCGGAATTAGTGCTTGGATCCAGTGGATGTGGGCAAAAGTCTGCGTTTCAGTAGTAAAGGAGACGCACCAACCAGCGATCCCTTGAATTAACCCAATCATAAAGATGATTATCCAGGGACTTGAAGCTTTAGAGGCAATTTTACCGAAGAAAATTAATTGGAGTGCCCAGAAAATTGAAGAAATAAGTGTTAGAAGATCACCATAATTTAAGGCTAATCCACTAGCCGTAACGTTGGTTAAAATGCCCATCCCGATTAACGCTAGCGGAATAACAAAGTAAGTTTTCCGTCGTGGTCGTTCATGCCAGAAGATCCATAAGAGAAGTGGCGATAGAGCAACGTACATGGTAGTGATAAAAGCATTTTTGGCTGGCGTAGTAAAACGAAGACCGTCAGTTTGCAAATAATAGGCAATAAAGTTTGTGATTCCCATTAACAGTCCAGCTTTGAAATCAAACCGGGTCATTTGACGGATGCTTTTATTGAAAACAATGAGACAGCCAACGACACACATCGATCCACGGACAGCATTAATCATCCCTGACTGCATTCCAGCATTGATTGCCATTCGGACAAAAATATAACTTGCGCCCCAGAGAATGGCGACGGTTAGTAAAAGTAAATTAGCCTTACGTTTTGACATTAAGATTCCTCCCCAAAGTATTTACTATCCTAGTATAGGGTATTTTGTTGCAAATACAACAAAGAAAAAGGGGAGAGTGGGGCAACATAGTAGAAACATGCTTCGCCCGAGTTCCCTAGAGCTAACAACCTCCCTCCCAGATGCTTTCAGCATCCAGTCGGGAGAAATTGTTAGCTTTCCGCAAGTTCTCTGCTGGCTCGCACTCTACTTTATTCTTAATTTTTTTTGAAATAAGTTTTTAAAGGTTGCTCGCTCTAAATTGTTGTAATATTGTAAGTATTGATATTTTTTAATGGAGGAACGATTATGAAGACAGCGTTGCAGAAGCTCTGGCACGGCTTGAATACCAAGCTTGGCTTTTTTCTGCTAGTAGTACTCCTGTTTGCAATTAAAAGTTACTGGGCATATAGCACTGAGTTTAATTTAGGTGTTAAGGGGAGTGTTCAGCACTTTCTCTTGGCATTTAATACTATTCCTGGTGCATTAGTCTTTCTGGGGATTGCCTTATATTTTAGGGGACGGCTATCGTACTGGTTGATGCTGATTATTAATGCATTACTCTCAACCTGGCTGTTCGCTAACATCCTGTACTACCGTGAATTTTCCGATTTTATTACATTTAACATTATTAAGGGTTCAGGAGCAGCCTCCAACAACCTGGGGACGAGTATTCTAGGAATTATTCGTCCAGAAGATTTCTTGGTTTACGCTGATGTGATTATTCTTGCATTAGTACTCCTGTTCCATGTTATTCGGGTTGATATGCGGTACTTTAAGATTCGTTATGCAATGACGATTACCGCGTTAGGCTTTGTCTTATTTGGCGTTAACTTGGGGATGGCTGAATCAAACCGTTCACAATTGTTGACTCGGACATTTGATAATAACTACATTGTTAAGTATTTGGGATTACAGGCTTACACTATTTATGATGGGGTAAAGACAACCCATAACAGTGTGGTTAAGGCGAAGGCAAATAAGGAACAGCTAAAGCCAGTGCAAAAGTTCTTAAAGAAGAACTATGCTGGTCCAAATGTTGAATATGAAGGGACCATGCGGGGAAAGAATATCTTCGTTGTCCACTTGGAAAGTTTGCAGCAATTTATGATTGATTATAAGCAAAATGGTCAAGAAGTAATGCCAAACTTGAACAAGCTGTACCATTCATCTAATACTCTGGCTTTTGATAATTTCTTCCACCAGGTTGGTCAAGGAAAGACTGCCGATGCCGAAATGATGCTGGAAAACTCCCTTTATGGTTTGCCAGAAGGTTCAGCAATGGTTACTGACGGAACAAACAACACGTTCCAATCAGCACCTGCTTTATTGCACCAAAAGCTGGGTTATACGACAGCTTCGTTCCACGGGGATGTGCCGAGTTTCTGGAACCGTGATAATGCTTATAAGTCCTTTGGGTACCAATACTTCTTTAGTAAGAGTTACTATCCAAAGGTTAAGGATCAGGAATTGGGTTACGGATTGAAGGATAAGATCTTCATGAAGGAATCAATGCACTATGTAGAACAGTTGCCACAACCGTTCTACGCAAAGCTGATTACTGTTACTAACCACTATCCATACATTATTGATAAGAAGAATACCTCGATTGATGCGTGGAAGACCGGGGATGACACGGTTGATCACTATATCCAAACTGCACATTACCTTGATCAATCAATTGGTGAATTCTTAGATTACCTGGATAAGTCTGGCTTGCGGCAAAACAGTGTCATCATTTTGTATGGTGACCACTACGGAATTTCAAATAATCACCGGCCGGCAATTGCTCAAATCTTGGGTAAGAAGAAGGTTACTAACTACGACTTGGCAATGTTCCAAAAGGTGCCATTCATGATCAATACTCCTGGTCTTAAGGGCGGAATTGACCATACTTACGGTGGTGAAATTGATGTTCTGCCAACCCTTGAAGACCTATTAGGAATTAGTTCCAACAAGTACATTCAATTTGGTCAGGATCTTCTCTCTAAGAATCGTAACCAAATTGTGCCATTCCGGAATGGTGACTGGGTAACGCCAAAATACACGAAGTATAACGGCGATTACTACCACACTTCCACTGGAAAGCAGATCAAGAACCCAACGGCAAAGGAACAGAAGCAGTTTGACAAGATTCAAAAGTACGTCACAACTGAGTTAGGGTTAGCCGATAAGGTAATGAATGGTGACTTGATTCGGTTCTACAACCTTCCAGGATTCAAGAAGGTTAACAAGAAGGACTACACTTACAACATGAAGAAGAGTCTGAAGAAACTGAAGAAGGATCAGAAGAAACACAAGACGAGTGTGAAGGCAAAGAATAATAATCAAAGTACTTACGATGATTACTCGACTGACGCACCGGAATTGAAAGATCAGAACCCTAGTTTCCCAGATTAGGGTATATAAAAACCTGTCAGCAAAAAACTGGCAGGTTTTTATTTGATTGAAATATAAAATGAAATTATCAAATATAAAGCAAATATAAACAGGTATGTTATAGCCGATTAATTGATTATGGTTCTCGTTGTGGCTTTGTCCAATTATCATTACCATTCTTTGCTGAATTTGTTGATAAGTATAACCAAGAACACTTTCTGATCTAGTCATCCTAAACTATGGTATGATTATTGTTAATCGCTTACATTATTTAATGAAGGAATCAGTAACTATGAATGAATGGATGAATTATGAGCAATTTGATCGACAGGAATGGCATAGCTTCTTTCCGACAGATACGGTTCGTTTGAGCCAGGATAACCTTGATGAGATTAAATCGCTTAATGATCGAATTTCAATTGAGGATGTTCAAGATGTCTACTTGCCACTAATCAAGCTGCTTCAGTTGCGCTTTCAAAATCATCTGGAATGGCAGATGCAAAAGGCTAATTTTCTCCACCAGAAAAGTGAACGGGTCCCGTATATTATAGGGATTGCGGGATCGGTTGCGGTTGGCAAGAGTACGATTGCCCGTCTGCTAAGTATTTTGCTAAACAAGCTTCTCCCAGATAAACGGGTCGAATTAATGACCACGGATGGTTTCCTTTATCCAAATGCCGAATTGAAACGACGGGGGATTCTGGATCGGAAAGGGTTCCCTGAATCGTATGATATGGAGAAGCTGTTGCGTTTTATGAATGATATTGAGGCTGGTAAGACAGTAGTAAAGGCACCGACATACTCACATCAAGTGTATGATGTGATGCCAGACCAGCCGTTAGTTATTCGGCAACCAGATATTTTAATCGTGGAAGGAATTAATACCCTTCAGCTGCCATCTAGTCAGCAAATTTATGTTAGTGACTATTTCGATACTGCAATTTATGTTGACGCTGATGCTGAGCAGATCGAAAAGTGGTACCTGCAACGGTTTGGGATGTTGTTAGATACGGCGCTTACTGATCCGGATAACTACTATTATTCCTATTCCCAGGGGCCGCGAGAAGAAGCGTTTAAGATGGCGAAGAATGTTTGGCAAACAGTTGATTTACCAAACCTCACTGATTATATTTTGCCAACTCGTAATCGGGCCAACATCATTCTTCATAAAACCGCTAATCACGTGGTTGATCAGATCTACCTAAAACGCGGTTAAAAAACGAACTAATAATGACCATTGACCATTAATCGTTTAGCTTGTAAACTTAGTTGATAAGAAAAGAAAATTCAGAAAAGGGAAGTGGCAACGTGGCAAAATTAAACTTGGATGCCTTTGATAAGATCATTGTTCTTGATTTCGGTAGCCAATACAATCAATTGATTACTCGACGGTTGCGTGATTTTGGTGTTTATTCTGAACTCCTTTCTCACAAGATCACTGCTGATGAAATTAAGAAAATCAACCCAAAGGGAATTATCTTCTCCGGTGGACCAAACAGTGTTTATGATGAGGATGCCTTTAAGATTGATCCAGAGATCTTTAAGCTCGGTATTCCAATTTTAGGTATTTGTTATGGGATGCAATTAATGTCATACGATCTTGGCGGTAAGGTTGAAAAGGCCGATAATTCCGAATATGGTCGTGCTGATATTGAAGTTTTGAAAGACGATGCTGTATTGTTCAAGGGATTACCAAAGAAGCAATTCGTTTGGATGAGTCACGGCGATTTGGTAACCCAAGCTCCTGAAGGCTTTGAAGTTGTTGCAACTAGCAAGAACTGCCCAATTTCCGCAATCGCTGATAACAAGCGGAAGTTCTACGGAATTCAATTCCACGCCGAAGTACGGAACTCTGAATATGGGTTAGATATCTTACGGCGGTTTGCCTTTGACGTTTGTGGCGCCAAGGACAACTGGACAATGGATGACTTTATCGATCTTCAAATTGACCACATTCGTCAAGAAGTTGGCGACAAGAAGGTTATCCTCGGTCTTTCCGGTGGTGTCGATTCTAGTGTTACTGCTGTTTTGATCCACAAGGCAATTGGTGACCAATTAACTTGTATCTTTGTTGACCACGGTCTGTTACGGAAGAACGAAGCTGATCAAGTGATGAATGCTTTGAACCGTGACCTTGGGGTTAACATCATTAAAGTTGATGCAGCTGACCGCTTCCTCGGTAAGCTTAAGGGCGTAACTGATCCTGAAACTAAGCGGAAGATTATTGGTAAGGAATTCATCGAAGTCTTCAATGAAGAAGCCAAGAAGATTCCTGATGCTGACTTCTTAGCACAAGGAACTCTTTACACTGATGTTATTGAATCTGGTACTGACACCGCACAAACAATCAAGTCTCACCATAATGTTGGTGGTTTGCCAAAGAAGCTTGGCTTTAAGTTGATTGAACCATTGCGGAAGCTCTTCAAGGATGAAACTCGTGAATTGGGTGAAAAGCTTGGTATTCCACACGAATTAGTATGGCGTCAACCATTCCCAGGTCCAGGTCTAGGAATCCGGGCAATTGGTGAAATTACTCCTGAAAAGCTTGAAATTGTTCGTGAAAGTGATGCTATTCTTAGGGAAGAAATCAAGAAGGCCGGTCTTGACGAAAAGATTTGGCAATACTTCACTGTTCTGCCTGGCATCCGTTCAGTTGGTGTCATGGGTGATGGCCGGACATACGATTACGCCGTTGCCATTCGTGCCGTTACCTCAATTGATGGGATGACTGCTGACTTCGCTAAGATTCCATGGGAAGTCCTTCAAAAGATCTCAGTTCGGATTGTAAACGAAGTCGATCACGTTAACCGGATTCTTTACGATGTCACGAGTAAACCACCTTCGACTATCGAATACGAGTGATGTTGCTTATTAACTTGATAGCGGAATCCTAATTTAACGGCATTTGAATGGTGCAAAATCAATTCAAATCTATAAAAAGCAACATTGTTCCCTACCAAAACCCTACCAAAACCCTACCAAAACTTATAATATTGAGCGTGAAAAAAGCAATCAGCATTTACAATTGATAGTAAGTGTTTGATTGCTTTTTCATTTTGAACTTCATCTTAGTTAACATATAGACGAAAAATAACAGGTATCTAAATTTCAAGAATAAGTTAGCCACTAAGCTGAAATAAATAGCACTGACCAATTAATTATTGGTTGATGAGAACGTGACATCTCTTGATAGAATGCTTTACAGTAAACATCCATTGCAGAACGTCCATTAAATATGGCTCGTGGATAGTGATTCATCCAGTTATTGGTCGCTATAATCTGGGCACTACTATAATCATTAATAGCTTGGCCCTTAGTAATCTCCTTCCGGAGAAAACGATTATTGATTTCATTGGATCCGCGTTCCCAAGGAGAATATGGGTCAGTGTAAAAAACATGGTCATGAACTCGCGTTAACTCACTAAATTCAGAACCATTATCAGAAGTAATTGTTTTAAAAATGCGATAGTAAGCATTCTTGCCAAGCTTCTGACGCAACTCAACAAAAAAATGATTCACTGCATATGCAGTTTTACTGGTAATTTTTCTCGTAATATTAACCCGTGAAAAACGATCAGTCATTACTAGAACAACGCTATCCTTGCCATCTTTATGACCTTGAATAGTGTCTAGTTCCCAATGACTAATTTCGGACCGTTGGTCCGCAACCTGTGGACGTTGAGCAATGTTAGGTCCTAAGCACTTTTTGGCTTGTGGATGAGATTGATGGTGTTTACGTTTAGTTTTCTCAAAAAGGTCCAAGTTAGACGTACGGAATACACCATCATTAATCCACTGATACAAAGTCACAACAGACTTAGGGATCAGTGAATCATCACTCATCAAATCACGTGCCTTATAAATAGCTGCTTGAGGAGAGTAACGATGCTCATCAAATTCACCAAGCATTAATTGGTCGGCCAATTGTAAAAAACGCTTTGAGCGGTAATATAAACGAGGACGACCGGACCGTTGGTGGCATTTAAGATAAATATTCTGACCAGCTTCATAACCGTAGATGTGATAAGGGTAATCGTAAGTCTTACCATTGAATTTTTGACGACGAATTTGGCGAACTGTACCACGTTTAAGCTCATTATTAATGGTTTGGTGGTTCACTCCTAATTGACGACCAATTGCGCGATTGGAAAGTCCTTGCGACTTTAAAGTCGCAATCATCACTCGCTCTTCTTTAGTAAGGTGTGCATATTTGCGATGAGTGGCCAAAAGGTTAGTGGGCATGGTATCATTTAAGTGCGTCATTTGACGGACATCCTTTCATATAGGTTTGATTCACTTAATATGATACCTGATGTCACGCCGGATGGCGTTTTTGCATTTACCACCAATTAGGTGGCTAACTTCATTCTATAATCCACCTTTATTTATTAGCTGGGATACTGTGCCATTTCAAGATATTAGCCACTTTCAGCATTTCATTTTCAGTGTCGTCTGCCAAAGTAACTTGCATGACTAGTGCTTCTCCCTTCATCAGTAGTAACTTTAGTCGCATAACCATTCTTTTTAAGGAAAAGGGTTCGCTCTGAGTTAAATCATTCATTTGTACAGTATCATCTCATAAATTATAATATAACACCCATCAGCGCACCTTCCACTTAATGGAGAAGTCGTTCAGCTTTTCCTTCTTTTCAAAGTGTTCCTTCACCCGTGGGACGACCTCTTTGCCGTAGATTTCAATCGCCCTTAGTACGTCCTCGTGGGGCATTGAGACAATCGGCAAGTGGAGGTAGAAACGCTTCAGCCTCAGTGTATCCATCAATTTGATGATCTTGTTAGCGACGGTCTCAGCATCCCCCACGAAGATCACCCCGTCGTCACCGATACCATCGAGATACTGCTCGTACGTCATCCCCGACCATTGCTCCCGTTCCTGACTAATGGTGTCCACCAGCAGTTTTGTTGGGTAGAAGTATTCCTTAACCGCCTTCTCCTTATCGTCGCTCAGCCATCCCCAGGAGTGGGTGGCAATTGGCATCATGCTTAGTTTATGGCCGGCCTTTTCCGCCACCGCCCGGTAGAGCTTAGTCAACGGCTTAAACGAGTCGAGCTTCCCGCCGATGATTGCGTAAACGGTCGGTAAGCCCATCTCGGCGGCCCTGATGGTGGAATTAGGACTGTCGCCACTGGCTATGAAATGGGGGGTTTTTGACTGCGGTGGTAGATACCGGTATGGTCAACTTTCGGCGTGAACTTTCCTCCTGGTCAATTGAGAATTTCATGTTGGTTGATCTTTACCAGCATCTCAAGCTTTTCCTTGAAGAGTTCGTCGTAATTCTCGAGGTCATAGCCGAACAGGTCAAAGGCTTCGGTAAAGGAGCCGCGGCCCGCCATGATCTCAATCCGTCCGGGAGCGGCAGCATCAATCGTCGCATACTGCTCGTAAACGCGGATCGGGTCAATTGTCGGCAGGTTGGTGGTGGCGCTGGAGAGATGAATTTGCTTTGTCTGCGCGGCGGCCATCGCTAGCACGATTTCGGGCGCTGAGACGGCAAAATCCTTTCGGTGGTGTTTGCCAATGGTATATACGTCAATCCCCAGCTTATCAGCCAGCGTAATTTCATCCAGTAAGTCACGGATACGCTCATCGTGACTGATGGCTTCGCCGGTCTTCTCAAGCGGAGTAGTTTCACCAAATGTAAAAATTCCCAATTCAACTTTCATAAGCGGATGCTCCTTTCACTTATTTATGTAATGGTAGTTTATAATAATAGATTTTATATTACAACAATTATTAACGATTTCTGATTTTGGTGGAACTGACTAAATGGCTTGAAAAATGTTGTGGCTTATATTGATCATAAACGTCTCCCAGCTTTGTTAGTCTCTAAGGTAAAAAGCATCAGGCAAATAAAATGACAATTAGCCGTTGACTGGTATAATCAAAAGCAAATATGATCGGAGGACGGCTAGCATGAAGAAAGTTCAGAATATTGTGATTGGGTTTGGCAAGGGTGGCAAGACGCTTGCCAAGTTCTTAGCTCAGCGTGGCGAAGAGGTATTAGTGGTGGAAAAGTCACAGCAGATGTATGGCGGGACCTGCATCAACATTGCCTGCTTGCCATCGAAGCGGTTGGTTACGGAAGCGGCACGGGGAACTGACTTTGCGACGGCCATTAAGGGAAAAATAGAGATGGTCGCGCAATTACGGAATAAGAATTACCATATGCTGGCGGACGAGGAGACGGTCACGGTGTTGGATGGGACCGCTCATTTTACCGGCAACCATACGATCGCGGTTGAAACGGCCACCGGAACCGAAGAATATGAGGGCGGGCGCATCTTTACCAATACCGGTGCGACCCCGAATATCCCCGCAATTCCCGGCCTGAAGGATAGTCAAGCACTCCTGACCTCAACAACCGCGATGGAACTGCCGGAACTACCCGCTAGGCTGGTGATTATCGGGGCGGGCTATATTGGTCTTGAATTTGCGGCGATGTTTTCCAGCTTCGGCGCGCAGGTCACAGTGCTGGATCACCATGCAACTTTCCTGCCTCGTGAAGATGATGACGTGGCGGCAATGGTAAAGGAAAACCTGGCGAAGCTCGGCGTTGAGATCAAGATGGGTGTTGCGATTAAAAAGGTCACGGACGAGGCCGGTCAAGCGGTGGTTAGGTACGAAGAGCAGGGGAACGAGCAAGGCGTTTCGGCTGATAAAATCCTCGTGGCGGCCGGTCGTCACCCTGTTACCGAAAACCTGGGCCTCGAAAATACCGACATCCAGTTGACGGACCAGGGCGCAATCAAGGTTGATCCTCATCTTCATACTACCGTTCCAAATGTTTGGGCCATCGGCGACGTAAAGGGCGGTCCCCAGTTTACCTACATTTCGTTAGACGACTTCCGGATCATCAAGGACGAACTCTTTGGTGACGGGACGCGCCAGACGACCAACCGGGGTGTGGTTCCGACTAGCGTCTTCATCGAGCCGCCACTGTCACAGGTGGGCTTAACCGAAAAGCAGGCCCAGGCGGCGGGGAAGGATTACCAGCTATTCAAGCTGCCGGTTGCCGCCATTCCTAAGGCGAAAGTACTGAAGGATCAGCGGGGGATGTTGAAGATGTTGGTTGATCCGGCGACAAAAGAAATTATCGGGGCGACGATCTACGCCCCTGAGTCACACGAGATAATTAACATGGTCGCCCTCGCAATGCGGGCCAAGCTCCCATACACCATGCTGCGCGACCAGATTTACACCCACCCGACGATCAGCGAAGGCTTCAATGATTTATTGAAGAAGCCGGTGAAATAAAGATAAGGTACTAGCTTCATGAATTTGGCGCTAGTGCCTTATTTCTATGCATTCTTACTCTGAACCGCGGCTAATTTCCTGCTGTCAATCGAGACGGGGAGCGCAATCGTCAGGGCCTTGATCAGGATTATATCCATGATGGTGATAAAGGTGATCGTTAACAATGTAACCGCCGTTTGAATGATTAACAGGTGGAAGCCACCGCCGAATAGTAGGCCGTTGGGGACCTGGCCACTGATCTGGTGACTCGCAAAAATACCGGTCGCAATGCTTCCCCAGATGCCGCTGATTCCGTGACAGCCAAATGCGTCAATAACATCATCGATCGCTAAGTGTGGCTTAACCTGGGTAATAAACGATTGGCTGATCATGGCCCCGACCATGCCGATGATCATCGAACCACCTAGTGTAACATAGCCGGCGTTGGGAGTAATGGCGACGAGCCCGGTGACGGCCCCGTTGCAAACACCGGCAAGGGTAACGTGGTTCAACCGGTAGCGGTCCAGCAGCATCCAGGTAACCATTGCCGTTGAGCAAGCAATCGTGGTCGTTAACATGGCCTGAACCGCGGTATCATCCACGGCCAAGGCGGATCCGGCGTTAAAGCCATACCAGCCGATCCACAATAGTGCTGTTCCGATTAGGACCCAGGAAAGGTTGTTGTGGTGGGCGTAGACTTCCTTGCGGCGGCCGACCCATGCGGAAAGGATCAAGGCAGTGATCCCGGCATTGACGTGGACGACCAAGCCACCGGCAAAGTCAACCGCCCCGATGCTGGCGAGAAAGCCGTGCGGTGCCCAAACCATGTGGACCAGCGGGTAGTAGACGAAGATCGACCAGCAGATCGTGAAGATGATTAGGAAGTTAAACCGTCCGTGCCCAACCACCGACCCGCAAAAGATCGCCGGGGTAATGATTGCGAACATCATAAAAAACATGGTGTAGTCACCGATCGGGATCCCGGTTTTCGTGACTGCGTTAATGGAAACGTTAATCATCAGTATGTCATGCAGGTTGCCGATTATCCCCCAGTGGTTGCCGGAGAACGAGAGGGAGTAACCGACCGTAATCCACAGAATGACGGCCAATCCACACATCATAAAAATAGTGAGCAGCATATTATTGGCATGCCGGTGATTGATTAGACCACCGTAGAAAAATGCTAACCCTGGCGTCATCAGTAACACCAGAATACTAGCAATCATGACGAATAATGTGTTTGCTTGTGACATGTAGACCATCTCCTCGTATTGTTGGGAATAATCTACCATCTTTGCGCAGTAGTTACAATGGCTTGTGCGAAATACTGTGGAATCATTTGTTTGAAGTGCTTTCACTCTGAAAAATGATTAGTATCTGGTGCAGTTTGGCTAAGAATATATTAGCCGCCTGCCATGCGTTCGCTGTATAGCAGTATTACAATTAAGTAATACCGTAATTATAGGATCGCGCCTGCACTTGTAAGTGAAATAATCTTTGCGATGAGTAGGTGAAATTAAAATGAAGATCTTTATTGCCGGTGCATCCGATCGCGTTGGAACTAAATTAACGCGTGATTATCGTTGTACTCGATGCGATTAAGTTCGATGATTTCTTTACCTTTGGCTTCTGTGACCGTGATTTCTTTAATCCCAGTCGGTTGATGTAGCCTGATGCGCATACTGCCATCTTTAGCATCAGAGATCTCCATGTTGAGCTGGTTCCGGTCGTCATAGTATTTCTTCATAAAAATTTCTCCTCTTGGATCTACCAAGCGAAGGAATCGAAGGCATACTAAAAGCCACCAGAAAGACAGCACAAAACGGTCCTAAACGATTGAACCGCTTGGGTACTGTAGCCGTCCTTCCGATGGTTGGTTACAGATTAATTAGTATTAAATTGTTAATATGTCGGAACACCGTGATCAAATGGTGCATATCAAATGATGCAGTCGAACATACGTTTGTATTAATAACAAAACTTGATATAATGAAAGCGTATAGCAAGAGCAACATCACGGTGAATAGGATAGAAAAGACTGGTGGTATGTTCAGGTTGGTGGTGGTTAACACTGATCGATACAAATATGATTTGGTTAGTTACGGTTAACTGACCAATAGTAGTAGGTGGTAGACGTGGCAAATGAAGGGTTACCAAAAATGGCCAAGATATTGCAGCCATACTTAGGTCATGGTGGTTCACAAGCGGAATGTGTAGATAAGATAATGGAGTTAATGACTGACGCAAAGTGTCATGATCTGATTGCGTATAATGAAAATACCTTCAAGAGTTATTTCAACGGTCGTTCGTCAATTAATCGCTTAGCACGACGAGTTGCTGGCCATTTACGCGCAGAACGAATGGCCCAGTATATTGATGAATTGGATTATCAGGCCCGTTCCCGCATTGCCAAAAACTTGGTTCAGGTTGGTATCAAAACTCATCCGGCCAAGGCTGGAGATGCGTACGCTCGAAAACTTGAGAAAATCATTAATGATGCGGCACAAGGTAAAGGCAATGCAAAGAAAAAGCCGCCATTGCAAAAGCAACAGCGGCTAGCCGACAGAGTATCTGAACGTGGCTTAATTGATAAGTATGTGTCTTATCAAAATTATGAATTGTTGATTATTGATAATAGGGATTTTAGTCATGATGGTTCAAGAGTATTTGGTGAAAACACTGACCATCGGCTATCGTCAATCATCTGGGATAAGCATGGTTTTCTTTCAACGGAACTGAAACATTATCCGGTAATCTTTGGCAATGAATTTAATGGGGACAGTCAGCAAAAATATTATTATGGTGTAATTGACGAAGTGAATGAGAGAACATGTGGAATTTATTTACACTATCGAATCTTCGGTAGCTTACTGAGAGAAGAGTTGTATAAGCGACGTACCCGTATTCAGATTGAACCAATTGAATTTTATCGACGACACTGGGCAATGAAGCATGTTAATATTTTGAAAGTAATTAAGCAGACACAAATTACCAAGAAAAACAATAAAGAAACAAGTTAGGCTTTAAAAAGACCCTCCATCTAAAAAATAAGTAGCGGGTCTTCTTTTTATTTGCAATCTACCAAATAAAATAGGTCCCGTCAAGGATCGCTAACCAGTATTAATGGCTCCTTGACGGGACTTTATTTACACCCTAATTAGTCAGCCTACAACCATCTTTAGGCCATAGGCGGCCGCACGTTAATCCTTATATGTAGCATGGTCTTCTTGAAAAAGCTTTCCCAACGCGGTTACCGCCTTGGTAAGTTCCTCCTGGGAGGCCGCGTAAGAAATCCGGAAGTAGCGAACTGGTAATTTGGTAAATGCTGCTGCCGGGACAACCGCCACCTTGGCCTTCTCGGCCAGGTGTTCAGCGTACGCCATTGAATCACCAGAAAAACTATCAGGGATCTTTACCCAGAGATAAAAAGCACTGATTGGACGAGTATAGTGGTAACCAATTTTATCCATTGACGCGATCAGGAACTGCCGGCGTTGGTCATACGCCTTTTTCATTAACGCTGTATCCCGGTCACCATGACGGAGGGCTTCTTCGGCCGCATCCATATTCATTGCTGCAGTTGTCGAAATCGCTGCCTGGTGAACCTTTGCAAGGGACTTTAGTATATCGCTGGGTCCACAAATATAACCAATTCGCCACCCGGTCATGGCAGCGTTCTTGGAGACACCACTAACGAGCAATGCCTGGTCAGGTAAAAGTTTGGCCAAGGAAAGGTGTTCACCCTCGTAAATTAAATCAGCATAGATTTCGTCATCGAGGATTGCAACATTGTAGTTTTTAAGTACGGCTGCTAACGCACGAACCTCATCCGGAGTATAGGTAACACCAGTGGGGTTAACGGGATAGTTTAATACAACCACTTTAACCCGGTCACCATACTTATCTAAGGCCGTTTTTAAGAGGGCAGGGGTAACCTTGAATTCTGGCTCCTGGGTAGCTAACTCCACTACTCTTGCGGAACGCATTTCCGCATTAATCCGGTAAAGGGTATATGCCGGACAGGGAACCAGGACAATATCATCCGGTTGGCAAAGGCCAGTAATAATGGTACTAATTGCCCCGCTTGCCCCTTCAGTAACAAAGACTTCGGATTGGGGGTCGTAATGGAGGTCAAAATGACTGGCGAGGTATTCACTAATTGTTGTCCGTAACCCGATTGTTCCCCAATTATGAGGATAGTGGGTGTGATTATCCAGGATACTTTTAATGGCGGCCAGTTTAACGTGGTCTGCCGTTTTAAAGTCGGGTTCGCCGACCGTCAGGTTAATCATTTCCGGGTTACTACCATACTTGTTATTTAATACCCGAATTAGCGACGGCTTGGAGTTCCGTAAATTTTCTGGTACAAGTGATGCAATTTTACTCATTATTGCCTATCCTCCTATTACTACTTAACAACTAGAACGTCAGCAGATGAGTGCCGAACAACATAATCCGTATGCGACCCCTGAAGCATTTTCTCAACGGCATTAATTCCCGTATTACCCAGGACAATTAGGTCAATATCGTGCTGGTCCGGGTATTCTCTTGCTAGAATAGTCTTGATGCTGCCGATCAAGACATCACCACTGGCTTGGATACCATCCTTAGTTGCCCGGTCAACATACGGGCTAATTTTCTGCTTTAACTGTTCTGCCAAATCTTGGTAAAAATCATTATTAACGCCAAAGGCTGAGTCCATTCCCTGATCATGGTTAACTATCCAGACGATAAATAATTTGGCCGAGAGTGTTTTGGCAAGGGCACATGCAACGTCAAATGCCTTATCGGCACGTTTCGACCCATCAAGGCCGACTAATATTCGTTTATAAATCATTATTTATTCCTCCTGTGTGTTTGATTTAGTTTCGAGTGTCGCCGGCTATAGCTAAAGTAAAGCGCCATCCCAAGCAGTAACCATACGAAGAACCGAATCCAGGTTTCACGGTTAAGTCCCGCCACCAGTGTCAAACAAAATGCAATTGAAATTAGGGGAGTAAATGGTACTCCGGGAGCACGGAAGCCCCGATGAAGGTCAGGCTGGGTATGACGCATGATCAAGACACCAGCGGAAACAAGGATAAATGCGGTCAGTGTACCAACGTTAACCAGTTCAGACAGGATGTTTAAATTAATTAATCCAGCCCCCAGCGCCGCAATGACCCCGAAGAACCACGTCCCCTTAAAGGGAGTCTGGTGTTTTTGGTCAACCTCGCCAAAAAATTTAGGGAAAAGGCCATCACGGGCCATGGAGTAACTAATCCGTGACTGCCCATATAGCTGAACTAATACCACGGTCGTCATTCCTAAAATAGCACCGATCGAAACTACGATTGATAACCAGGTCTGACCTGTTTTAGCCAGGACCGCCAGGATTGGGGCATTAATAAAGCGCCGGAAGACCGGATATTTTACTACCCCCGTCATGGTCATCGTCATTACGACGTAGAGAATGGTCGAAATAACTAGCGACAATAAAATTCCCCGTGGAAGGGTCTTACTAGGATTAATGGTTTCCTCAGCACTAGAAGAAACGGAATCAAAGCCAATAAACGAAAAGAAGACAATTGAGGCCCCTGGAATAATTCCGGTGGCTACGCCGTGATGGTGTGAATAAAGGCCATACGGACTAAAGGGGCGCCAATTTTCTGGGTGGATAAACCAAACGGTGCAGGCAATAAAGAGAATAATAACTGCTAATTTAATTATTACCATCGTGTCGTTAACACGCTTAGTTTGCGTAATCCCCATTGAAATAATCCAAGTAATAATTAAAACCATCAAAAAGGCTGGTAGGTTGAAGTAGGTCGTCACATGGGGAGTTGTCCCGGCGGCTGCTGTTAATACTCGTGGGATATGGATTCCCAAGTTATCTAATAGGTTAACAAAATATCCAGACCAACCAACAGCAACGGTCGCCGCACTTAATGCATATTCTAGAATTAAGTCCCAGCCAATGATAAAGGCAATGATTTCACCAAAAGCAATGTAGGAATACGTATACGCTGAACCGGCGACTGGTGCCATCGAAGCAAATTCGGCATAGCAGAGACCGGCAAAGCCACAGCAAATTGCGGCGATTAAGAATGAAATTGATAATGCCGGGCCAGAAGTAAGGGCACCTTCACCGGTAAGAACAAAAATCCCCGTCCCGATAATGGCACCGATCCCTAAGAAGGTAAGGTCCCAGGTTTTAAGGGTCCGTTTGAGCGGCGATGCATGGTTAGTTAATACATTTATATCTTTCTTACGAAACAGTGACTTCATACAAGGACTTCTTTCTAATCAAATTTTAATAATCTTATATTTTTTTAATTATAATGTAAAGTATTAACGAGAAAGAAGTACGATTATTTAGTGCTTACTAAAAATTAGCATTTATTCATAAGTCGTCAGCGCTTACAGAAATAATAATATTAACCGATTATCTTTTTAAGAACTAGCGTCAATTCTTGAATTATTAGACAGGGTGGATTATAGAATGAAGTTAGCCACCCAGTTGGTGGTAAATAAAAAACGCCAT
>ERZ841116.216-NODE-216-length-50308-cov-11.133883_pt1 | contig 50308 bp, 46 predicted proteins | sample MGYA00519875_ERZ841116 | MGnify/ENA primary metagenome ERZ841116 (study PRJEB31850, sample SAMEA3708889) | human gut metagenome | biome: human gut; feature: human-associated habitat; material: faeces | place: China | collected 2014 ... | reverse complement strand
TTTCACCCTTTTTGGACAGTTTAAAATAGAGGCTCCCCCGGCTGGGGGAGCCTCTATTTTTGTGTATTTCTCAGAATTCGGCGTTGCCCACGGTGCGGGGATGAAGCTCCACATCCCGGATGTTGCTGACGCCCGTCAGATACATGACCATGCGCTCAAAGCCCAGGCCGAAGCCGGCGTGGCGGCAGCTGCCGTAGCGCCGCAGGTCGCAGTACCACCAGTAGTCCTCGGGCTTCATGCCCAGCTCCCGGATGCGGGCCTCCAGCATGTCCAGCCGCTCCTCGCGCTGACTGCCGCCGATGATCTCGCCGATGCCGGGCACCAGGCAGTCCGCCGCGGCCACGGTCCTGCCGTCGTCGTTCAGGCGCATATAAAACGCCTTGATCTCCTTGGGATAGTCGGTGACGAACACCGGCCGCTGATAGATCTGCTCGGTGAGATAGCGCTCGTGCTCGGTCTGCAGGTCCGTGCCCCAGTCCACCCGGTACTCGAACCTGTCGTTGTGCTTTTTCAGAATCTCCACCGCCTCGGTGTAGCTGACCCGGGCGAAGTCGGAGGTGGCCACGTGCTCCAGCCGGGCCTTGAGGCCCTTGTCCACGAAGCTGTTGAAGAAGTTGATCTCGTCGGGGCAGCGCTCCAGCACCCGGGTGATGATGTGCTTGATCATGGCCTCGGCAACGTCCATATCACCGGCCAGGTCGCAGAAGGCCATCTCCGGCTCGATCATCCAGAACTCGGCGGCGTGGCGGGTGGTAAAGCTCTTCTCCGCACGGAAGGTGGGGCCGAAGGTGTACACCTTGCCAAAGGCCATGGCCATGGCCTCGGCCTCCAGCTGGCCGGAAACGGTCAGGTTGACGGGCTTCTCAAAGAAGTCCTGGCTGTAATCCACGGTGCCGTCCTCGTTCTTGGGCACGTTCTGCAGGTCCAGCGTGGTGACCTGGAACATCTCACCGGCACCTTCGCAGTCGGAAGCGGTCAGCAGGGGAGAGTGGGAGTAGATGAAGCCATTCTCCTGGAAGAACTTGTGGATGGCGTAGGCAGCCACGCTGCGCACGCGGAATGCGGCGTTGAAGGTGTTGGTGCGGGGGCGCAGGGTGGGCATGGTGCGCAGATACTCCATGCTCATTTTCTTTTTCTGCAGGGGGTACTCGTCTGCGGGGCAGTCGCCCAGGATCTCCACGCTGTCGGCATTCAGCTCAAAGGGCTGCTTTGCCTGCGGGGTCAGGACGATGCGGCCCACGATGCGCAGGCTGCTGTACAGGCCGGTGTGGATGACCTCCTCGTAGTTTTCCAGCTTGCCAGCCTCCAGCACGACCTGCAGGGTCTTGAAGCAGCCGCCGTCCGACAGGGCGATGAAGCCGATGTTCTTGGAATCACGGATGTTCTTGGCCCAGCCGCACACGGTGACCACCGTGCCGTCGGCGGGAGTGTTCTTGTACAGCGAGACGATCTCAGTACGTTCCATCTTTCTTTCCTCCGATATAAAAATAAAAAGACAGCTTTGCCCTGAATTTTCAGGGCGAACAAGCTGTCTTGTAATGTCCGCGGTGCCACCTGAATTACCGGAAGTGTCCGGTCGCTCGCGCGCTCCAATAAGCGCTGCCCTGGTAACGCTGGGCTTTGCGGCGCACCTACTGGCGGCGGAATGCCGTGTTCAGTTTGCAGCTCCCGGGTGTTCGTTCGCGCACTGGCCCGCACGCGGCTCTCAGCTGCTGCCGCGCTCTCTGTAGCGTCCGGAATGCGTTACTTTTCCCGATCCTTGCTTTTCGTTATTTCTAAAAATAGCACAGCAGCACCGGTTTGTCAATCGGCTTTTTGTGGAAAAACGGTTGAATTCTGACGGAAAGGATGCTATTATTTATTCTGTTATAATATGTGCATTGCACAAAACGGAACAAACATGAAGATTGGCTTTGTCCTGAGGAGTAGAGCATGAACGAAAACCAAACCACTTACCCCACCGGCGCACAGGATGAGGAAGAGATCGACCTCGTCGCGCTCATGGTGACCCTTCTGCACAAGCTCAAACCCATCCTGCTGACCGCGGTTGTCTGTGCTGTGATCGCTGGCGGCCTTGCCGGGGTAAAGATCCTGCGCGGCGGCGCTGTTTCGGCAGAAGATCAGGTTGCTTATGAAGAGGCTCTGGCTGAGTATCAGCAGAAAGAGAAGGATTATGAGTTTGCTGTGCAGCAGTACGAGCTGACAGCGAAGAGCAACGAGGATGCGCAGTCTAGTGTGCAGGAAGCACTGAAACAGGCACAGGACTATGCAGAAAAGTCGCTGCTAAAAAATCTGGACGTTTATAATGTCTGGACGGCGCAGGCTGACCTTTATATTGACAGCGGCTACAAAATCCAGCCGGGTTCTGCGTATCAGAATGTTGACCCGACCGGTGCGTTGCTGGCTGCATATCAGAAACAGCTGGTCAGCGGTGACTCCATGAATGCTGCCGCTGATGCCGTAGGGGTAGATGTGCGCTACCTGAAGGGCGTGGTCACGGTAGAACTTTCCCAGAACGACAGTGGCGAGTATAACGGCGTGATGACCTTGCAGGCGTATGCTGCAGATCAGCAGACTGCAGAGAAAATTCTGAACGCGCTGCTGGGTCGTCTGGATCTGATCCATGATAAAGCGGCAGCTGCTGTGTGCAGCCACAGTGTACGCGTGATTGATCAGAGCGTGACACAGGGGGTCTCCACGGAACTGCGTGCGTTGCAGCAGACGAGCAATGAAGATGTTCAGAATCTGCAGAGCCAGCTGGTGGAACTGCAGAGTGCCCGTCAGGCGCTGGATGACAATCTGGCTTCTGCTAAGAGTACTTGGGAGAGTGCGGAGGAGCCCGCACTGGGCGGCGGCGCTGCCTCCTCAGTGGCAAAGTACCTGCTCATTGGCTTCCTGCTGGGCGGTGTGCTTGCCTGCGGCGTGGTCGTGGTCAGGTTCCTGCTGGACGGCATGGTCTACTCGGCCAGCGAGCTGAACCGCTCCACCGGCCTGCCCGTGCTGGGCGCGCTGGCCAGCGACCGCACCAAGAAAGCCGGAAAGCTGGATGCAAAGCTCTATCAGATGGAGGGCCGCCCCGATGGCAGCGCGGACGCTGAGATGCTCTGCCTGATGGCTCAGACCATCCGCAGCCGCGCTCCGGAGGCGAAGAATATTCTGGTTACCGGCGACTTGCCTGCGGACCAGCTGGAAGCACTGGCCGCTGCCCTGCAGGCCACGGAACCCCTGCGCGGCCAGAGCGTGACCGCCGCCGAGAGCATCCTCAAGGCCGCTGCCACCGTGCCCCATGTGGTGGCTGCCGATGCCATTGTGCTGGCTGCCGACTGCACGGTCACCCGCACCGATGCCGTGCGGGAGCAGAACGAGAAGATCGTTCGGCTGGGCAAGCAGATCCTGGGCTGCATCGTATACGAATAAGCAAAAATAAAATAAACCTCTCAGTCTCGCATTCGCTCGCCAGCTCCCCTGATAGGGGAGCCCTTGGCAAAGAGGGCAGGTCGTACTTGCCGAAGAAGCAGATGCGGACTGGGAGGTTTTACTGTTTTAATGCTGAAATCAACCCTTGGGCGGCAAGCTGCCCGGCATAGAGGGCCTCGTTCAGGTTGTTGCCGTGCCCGCCGATCTCTATGAGCAGGCTGCCGGGGGTCAGATCCTGATTGTAGAACCGGTAGCTGAACAGGACCGGGCGGGTGAAGCCGGGGTACAGGCCCTCCATGGCGGTTTCCCAGGCAGCGGCAAAGCGGAGGTTGAGCCGATAGTTGGGCAGACTGACCGTGGTGCCGTTGTCGCACCCGCAGATGATCATCACCTGCGCTGCCTGCCGCCCGTTGACGGTGCACACCGGGGCCATGCGGGAGCCGTTCTCAGTCTCGATGGCATCCCGGTGGACATCCAGCACGATCTTGATGCTGGGATACTGCGATAAGTATTGCTGTACCACCGCGCGGCTGTTGGCGTAGCTGCCGGTGTAGCTTGGGTAGTCGTTCAGGGTCTCATCGTGCAGGGTGTTGAGTCCGGCGGCGTTGAGGGTGTCCGCCATCACCCGGCCCACAGCGCACATGTTGAGGTCCCGGTCGGTGGTGCGGGAACCGTCCCCCGGGCGGTACCACAGCCCTGCTGAGAGCCGGTAGTCCTCAGTGGCATGGGTGTGCATGATGAGGATCTGCGGGTCGGGGCTGTTCCACTCCACCGCAAAGGGGAGCGGGTTGGTGATCTCGGCGGCAATGTCGGCGCTGGAGACGCTGGTGTTGTTCTTGATGCTGCCGCTGCTGCAGGGAATGTATTTCTCCCCGCTGCCCTGCGGATAGTTTTTTTCCAGGATGGCACCGGCTCCCTCCGGGCGGGCATCATCGCCTTCCAGCGGGACAAGGTAGGCTTCGATGTCACCGGCAGGCAGGGCGGGAGCCTCCTGTGCAGGCTCTGCCTGTGTTTCCTGCGCGGGTTCGCTCACGGCCTGTGCGGCATTCTCGGAGAGGTCTTTCCGGCTCAGGTAAAGGGCGGTCTGCACGGCTGGCAGCGGCCCGATGACCACCGCCGCCAGCGTGAGGAGCAGCTGGTGCGCAAACAGTGCCAGCCCCAGCGCAAGGCCTGCCGCTGCCGCAAAAGGCAGGGGATGCCCGCACCCCGCCATTTCCCGCCTGCGCATGGAACCTCACCCCCTTCTGCAAAATAGATATGAGAGAACCGCTCCGTCAATGCGAACGCATTGCGGCCTCTCCCGGCAGGAGCGGCAACAGCATAAACCTGCCCTTTATCAGGGGAGCCGGCGAGCGAATGCGGGGCTGAGCGGGTTACCCCACCAGCCAGCACAACTGCGCCACACTCAGCTTTGGCTGCAGGGCCCGGTTGATGGCAACCCCCAGCAGGGCCGCGCCGTGGGCGATGACCCCGTCCAGATCCCGGGGCGTGACGACCAGATCCCGGCCCTCCTCGGCCTGCATCAGGGTGGGGATGCCCGCCGCAAGAACAGGCACACCCAGCCGGGCGGCATCCAGATGTCGGGAGTGGTCGGGCTGGGCCGGGTGGAGCCCGGTGTCTGAAAACTGGAGCGTCCGGCCCAGCCGTTCCGGCTCGGCAGAGCAAAGGCTGTCCACACAGAGCAGGGCGGCAGGGCGCAGCTCCCGCACCAGCGCCCCGGCCAGCTGCTGCAAGCTCAGGCCCGTGGCCGCCGATACCCCCGGGGCCACAGCCGCCACCGGCCGGATGCCCTGCACCGGTACGGTGCGCGGCCCCATGGTCACGAACACCTTCTGCACCGTGCGGGGGCCCAGAGCATCCGCCGTGACCCGGCGGTTGCCCACCCCCAGCACCAGCACCGGGCCTTCGGGCGGCAGCAGGGGCCGCAGCTCTGCGGCGGCGGCTTCGATCACGGCGCTGTCCCGCTCGTCCAGCAGGCTCACGCTGGGGACCTCCAGCGTCACATACCGGCCCCGCGGCCGCGCCAGCCCCTCCCGCGTGATCTCTACCCGGGTGATCGTCACGCCGCCCTGACGGGCCGTTGCCACGCGCACCCCGGCGGGCAGGGCGGTTTTGCCCGGCTGGCCGAACAGTTCATCGGCAAGGTCAGTTTCCCGCATTTTGCATCCCCCATCCGGCTGAATTTCCGTATTTGGGCGCTTTTCCCGCCCAAACGGTACCAGAAGTATGGGAAAATGAAAAATTTCTAAACAAAAATTCAAAAAAGGCTTGCGCTGGTACGGCAAATATGGTATCATAAGGTGCGCTGTTATAGGTAGCCAAGGAGGTGGAACGAATGCCTAACATCAAATCTCAGAAGGACCGCGTCGTGCAGGCTGCTGCAGAGCAGGCTCACAACAAGGCCATTAAGACCAACCTGAAAACAGTCGTCAAGAAGGCAGACGCTGCCATCGATGCTAAAGCCGCTGACAAGGACGCAACTGTCCTGGCTGCTGTTTCCGCGATCGACAAGGCTCGCGCTAAGGGTGTCATCAAGAAGAACACCGCTTCTCGCAAGATCAGCCGTATGGCCAAGCGTGCAAACAAGAACGCCTGATTTACGACAGATCAAGTGATCGACTGACGAACAAAACCTCTGTATCGGGAACCCGATACGGGGGTTTTTGTTTTTCCAGCAGCTGTTCCGGGGGCAGGGGCGCGGGCTGCTCTGCCAGCGCCCAGAACGCCCAGCCTGCAGGCACAGCAGCCGCCAGCACCAGCCCGGGCCAGAGCACGGCGGGATATGTAAGTGCCTCGCTGCCGGGCAGGAACACCGCCGCCGCGCAGAGCACAAGGGCGGTCCAGCCCTCCCATAGGATCGTTGCAAGGGTCTCGCGCATGACTGTCATCTCCTTTTCTGGAAAAGTATACCATACAGAGGGCGCGAATCGGCGCAGAAAAGGACGATACACGAAAAAAGCGTATCGTCCCAGGAAGAGTTCTGCTTCAGTTCTGGTCGTGGCTGCGGCCCACCAGCGAACAGACCACGCCGCAGACAAGGCTGGTGGTGATGCCTGCAGCCGCGGCGGTCAGCCCGCCGGTCAGGATGCCGATGGCTCCCTCTTCGGCAAGGGCAGTGCGCACGCCTTTGGCAAGCAGATGCCCGAAGCCCAGCAGGGGAACGGTGGCACCACAGCCTGCAAACTCGGCCAGCGGCGCGTACCACCCAAGGGCCGAAAGCACCACGCCCGCCACCACATAGCCTGTCAGGATGCGGGCGGGGGTCAGGGCGGTCAGGTCGAGAAGGAGCTGGCCCACCACGCAGATGGCCCCGCCTGTAACGAATGCCCAGAAATAGTTCATGTGTTCCCTCCGTTCTGTTCCTCCGGAGCCGCAAGCTCCACCAGGTGCGAGATGGCGGGGATGCTCTCCTTCTGCAAAAAGGTGGTCTGGCTCATCAGCGCGCCTGTGGCCAGAAAGAGCACCCGGCGCTGACCCCGCCGCTCCAGCCGGGGCAGGAGATGCCCGCAGAGCACTGCTGCACAGCATCCCGGCCCCGAAGCGCCGCTGTGCACCGACTGGCCCTCGGCATCATAGAGGAGGGAACCGCAGTCTATATGGTTCTTGAGGAGCAGGCCCTCGGCGGCCAGCAGCTCCCGGAACAGCTGACTGCCCACATGGCCCAGGTCGCCGGTGCAGATGGCATCGAACTCCTGCGGCTGGGTGTTGGTATCAGTGAGGTAGCGCAGGAGCGTTGCCACCGCAGCAGGAGCCATGGCGGCCCCCATGTTGTTGATGTCCCGGATGCCCAGATCCTGCACCCGGCCAAAGGTCACGGCCCGGATGCCAACCCCCTGCCCGGCGGGGCGGAGCAGGCAGGCCCCTGCCGCCGTGGCAGTCCACTGGGCGGTGGGGGTGCGCACGGCTCCGTAGGAAAGCGGGGTGCGGAACTGCCGCTCGGCAGTGCAGAAGTGGCTGGAGGTCATGGCCAGCAGGCCGTCTGCCATTCCGGCGCTGCACAGGCAGGCCCCAACGCCCAGCGCCTCGGCCATGGTGCTGCAGGCCCCGAACAGCCCCGCAAAGGGCAGGCCCAGCGCCCGGGCCGCATAGCCCGAGGCTGTGCACTGGGCCTGCAGGTCTCCGGCCAGCAGGAGGCTCACATCCTTTTCGGTGGCGTGGGCTTTTTTCAGGCAGAGCCGCGCCGTCTGTAATTGCAGCTGCGTTTCAGCGGCCTCCCAGCTGGCCTGCCCGAAGCGGTTGTCGCTGTGCAGCTCATCGAACTCTGCCGCCAGCGGGCTTTCGCCCTCCTTTTTGCCGCCGATGCAGGCGTGTGCGGCGATGACAGGCGGTTTTGGGAAAATCAGGGTGTCACCCCGGCGGGTCGCCATGAAAAAATCCCCCTTTCAGGGCTGTTTTTCTTTGGAATTTGTGCTATAATAGCGCTCGTGCGATATTCTGCTCCATCCGCTTTGCCGGGAAACTGCAATTTTTGCATCCCGGCAGGCGTATTGTAGACAGAGCGGTCAGCCGCCCAGCAGCCAGAGCACCCCGCCGTAGACCACGGCGGCCAGCGTGCCGTACACGATGACCGGCCCTGCAATGGTGAACATCTTGGCTCCGGTGCCGCAGACCCGGCCCTCGGGCTTGAACTCGATGGCGGCGCTGACCACGGCGTTGGCAAAGCCCGTGATGGGCACCAGCGAGCCTGCACCGGCTCTGGCGGCAAGCTTCTGGTAGAGCCCCAGCGTGGTCAGCAGGGCCGACAGCACGATGAGGGTGCAGCTGGTCAGGGTGCCGGCAAGCTCGGCATCCAGCCCCATACCAAGATACCACCCGCGCAGCACCTCGCCCAGCAGGCAGATGCCGCCGCCCACGCAGAAGGCCCACAGGCAGTCGGAGCCTAGAGGGGAGCGGGGGCCGACCTGTTTCACCCGCCGCGCGTATTCTTCCGCTGTCATCTTCATGGCTGTCACCTCGGGTTTAGGATGCCCCCGGAGAAACATAATATACAGAAAACGAACCGAGAAAGAAGGTCTCTTATGAATCAGCAGCAACCCATCCACCGCCGCCGCCTGACCCGGGCAGAGATCCGGCGGCGGCGACGCAACCGCGCCATCCGCCGCATCGCCGGGCTGACCCTTGTGGTCTGCGTGGCCGTGGGCGGTGTGTCCTTCCTGCTTTCCCACCGCAAGGCCCCGGTGCCCACGGCAGATGCCGCCGGGAGCACCGCCAATAGTGCGGCCGGCAGCCTGCCGTCGGCTGCGCCGGGCAGCAAGGCGGAGAGCAGTGCCGTGAGCGGAGCCGCCGCCGAGAGCGTGGAGAGCCGGGATAACCTGCTGGGCCTGACCGCCGCCGAGGCGAAGGCCATGCTGGCCGACCCGCTGATGATCCTTGTGAACCACACCAATAAGATGCCGGAAAACTACACCTTTGAGACCGCCGAGTGCGGCTCCAAGACCGCAGTGAACAAGACCCTGCAGACCGTGGCCTGCAATGCCTTTCTGGAGCTGCAGAAGGCCGCTGCTGCGGAAAATGTGACCGTCTGGATGCAGAGCGGCTACCGCAGCGTGTCCTACCAGACCAGCCTCTACGAGAAAAAGACCAACTATTATAAGCAGCAGGGCTATGACGATGCAAAGGCGAAGGAAATGGCCGCCGCCGTTGTCAACCCGCCGGGCTACTCCGAGCACAACTGCGGTCTGGCCGCAGACCTGAACAGCCCCGAGCACACCGGCCTGGACGAGGGCTTTGAGAACACGGCTGCTTTCCGCTGGCTCTGCCAGCACGCCGGGGAGTACGGGTTCATCCTGCGCTACCCCAAGGGGGCCGAGGAGAAGACCGAGATCACCTATGAGCCCTGGCACTGGCGCTATGTGGGCGTGGAAAACGCCGCGAAGATCAACGCCAGCGGCCTGTGCTTTGAGGACTATATCGCCGCCCTGCAGCAGATTGCGGGCTGAGCGGCAAAGCGCTGGTGAAGAAACCGTAAAATCTTCTGCCTGCCGTTTGCAATTCGGGCTTTGATATGGTAAGATAACAATGGTTCGTTGTCGGAAACTCTTCCGCGTGGGCGAACCGGTGTAAAACAGATAAAAGAGGGAATAATCCATGAAACTTCGTGCTAAAATCATTCTGACCGCTGCTTCTCTGGCCCTGAGCTGTGCTCTGCTGGCCGGCTGCGGTTCTTCTTCCGGTTCTACCGCTTCTTCTGCCGCGTCCTCTGAGCCTGCCTCCACTGTGCTGAGCCAGGCTTCCAGCATCCCGCTGGGCGAGGACAACAGCACCGATGCCCTGAACGCACCGTTCGAGACCCTGCTGAACGCCAACCCCATCTCCAACCAGTTTGAGATCGCTGCCATGAACATTGAGTACGATTTCAACCTGCCCGCTGAGGATGTGGTGAGCTACAAGGGCGTGAAGAGCAACGACAACGGCGATGCCGGTATGGTGCTGGTCGTGGAAGCTGCTGACGGCAAGGCTGAGGAGGTTGCAAACCAGCTGACTGCTTACCAGCAGGATCAGGTGGCATTCTACGGCAACTACGCTGAGTTCGCACAGGCCCAGGAAAATGTGGAGAATGCCGTGATCGCCTTCAAGGACAACACCGTGGTCATGGTCATCGCTTCCAACGAGTGCACTGCCGATCTGGACAGCGCGGTGGACAGCGCACTGGGAGAGTAAAATAAAACTGAATGGGGCTGCTGCAGGCCCTCTCCGTCAATGCTCCGCACTGCCGCCTCTCCCAAAGGGAGAGCTGACGAGCGCAGCGAGTGTGAGAGGGCATTTGCAGCAGCTCTTTTTTTAAAAGGAGGTCGAAGCCTTGGTTTTCAGCACCATCATCTTTTTGTTCCGGTTTCTTCCCATCACGCTGGCGCTGTATTACCTTGCGCCCGCAAAGCTCAAGAATACGGTGCTCTTTGTGTGCAGCCTGGTGTTCTACTGCTGGGGTGAGGTCCGGTTCTTCCCGGTCATGCTGGCCCTGATCCTCATCAACTATCTCTGCGGCCTGGGGCTGGAAGCGTTTGACGCAAAGCCCGGCGTGCGCAAGGTGCTGCTGCTGGTCGCCCTTGCAGCCAGCCTGGGGATGCTGTTCTACTTCAAGTACGCAAACTTTGTCCTGCGCAGCATCAACAGCCTGCTGGGCACCGGATTTGCGGCCATTCAGGGCATCAGCGTCCTGCCGCTGGGCATCAGCTTTTATACCTTCCAGACCCTTTCCTACACCATTGATGTCTACCGCCGGGAGGTAAAGACTGAGCACAACATCATCGACTTCGGCGCTTATGTTGTCATGTTCCCCCAGCTCATTGCAGGCCCCATCGTCAAGTATCGGGATGTCTCGGCCCAGCTGCACGTCTACAAGCATCGTTACAGCTTACAGCAGATCGAGGAAGGCATGACCCTGTTCACCTTCGGTCTGGCAAAAAAGGTCCTGCTGGCGGATGCCGTCGGCGCACTTTGGACGGATATCATCGGCATTGCCGACAGCCCTTCCACCACCTTTGTGGGCCTTGCCAATGCGTCCACGCCGCTGGTCTGGCTGGGTGTCATCGCCTATTCGCTCCAGCTCTACTTTGATTTTTCCGGTTACTCCCTGATGGCCATCGGTATGGGCAAGATGCTGGGCTTCGATTTCCCCCAGAACTTCAACTTCCCCTATATCTCCCGCTCCATCACCGAGTTCTGGCGGCGCTGGCACATGACCCTTTCCGGCTGGTTCCGCGAGTATGTCTATATCCCGCTGGGCGGCAACCGCAAGGGCCTGAAGCGGCAGATCTTCAACCTGTTCGTGGTGGAGCTGCTCACCGGCATCTGGCACGGCGCAGACTGGAACTTTATCTGCTGGGGCCTGTACTACTTTGTTTTGCTGGCCCTTGAAAAGCTGTTCCTGCTCAAATATCTGGAAAAAGGCAGGATCTGGCCCCACATCTACACCATGTTCCTTGTGGTGGTGGGCTGGGCCATGTTTGTGGGCAACGAGGCCGGGGTGGGCTTCGGACTGCTGTTCCGCAAGCTCTTTCTCCCCTCGGGCGGTGCGTCTCCGGTCTACTTCCTGCGCAACTACGGCGTACTGCTGGCGGTCAGCATCCTGTGCTGCACCCCGCTCATCGAAAAGCTCTGGAACGCCCTGCGCAAGCACACCGTGACCCGTGTGGCTGCGGTGCTGGTGCTTCTGGTGCTCTCCACGGCGTATGTGGTGGGCAGCACCAACAGCCCGTTCCTGTATTTCAACTTCTGAGGAGGGGACCTGAATGGACAAGCATACAAAGAAAACTCCCTCTCTGTTCCGGTATCCGGTACTGGTGGCCTTCGGGCTGTTCTTTATCGGGCTGTTCGTGCTGGATATGGCCACGCCCGACCGCGCATACAGTGAACTGGAAAACACCACCCTGACCCAGCGGCCCAGGCTGACCGCCGTTTCCGCCGACGGGCTGAACAACTACTTCACCAGCTACACCCGATACGTCAAGGATCAGGTGTTTGGCCGCGACCAGTGGATCAGCCTGCAGAGCGCGGCGGAGACCACCCTCTTCCAAAAGACCCAGAGCGGCGGCATCCTGCTGGGCCGGGAGCACATGATGTTCGCCCGGCATTACAGCATCCTGAAAAATGAGGAAAAGGGGATGGCCAAGAACCTTGCCGCCGTCCAGAGCCTTGCCCAGCGCTACCCGGGCAGGGTGAACCTCATGCTGGTGCCATCGGCCTCGGTGGTCTACCCTGAGAATGTCCCGGCGGGGGCACCCCAGATCGATGAGAAGGGCATTCTGGAAGGCGTTGCCGCACAGGGGGAGGCCTACGGGCGGTTCATTGATGTTCTGCCCACCCTGACGGAGCACAAAGAGGAATACCTCTACTACCGTACCGACCACCACTGGACAACGCTGGGGGCCTACTACGCCTACCAGCAGTTCTGTGAGACGCTGGGCCTGACCCCCTTTGACCGGGATGCCCACACGGCCGAGACCTGTGAGGATTTCTACGGCACCCACTACTCCAAGGCCCGCACCTGGAACGCCGAGCCTGACACCATTACCTGGTACGACCTGCAGAACAGCCTGACGGTCTGGAACGTCACCGGCCCGGGCCAGCCCACCGAGGGCACCACCACCGGCCTGTACGATCTGGACAAGCTGAAGGTGTATGATAAGTACGCCATGTTCCTGCACGGCAACAACGGCCTGAGCCGGGTGGAGGGTAGCGGCACCGGGAAGATCCTGGTCATTAAAGACAGCTATGCCAACAGCTTTGTGCCCTACCTGACAGCCAACTATGCGGCCATCGACGTGGTGGATTTCCGCAACTATAACTATGGGCTGGACCAGCTCATTGCGGCCAACGACTACGACCAGATCCTTGTGCTGTACAGTTATGCCAGCTTCACCACCGATCCGTATCTCTACCGTGCGGGCGTGGCAGGCTGAGTGGAAAATTATTGCAGTGTTTTTCACCAAACTTTCGTTTGTTTTTTCATGCGACTTTCCGATTTTTGATGGTTTTTCACAAAATCCATTGCATGAAACTGTTTCGTGTAGTAATATAAGGCTAGAAACCGGATGGTAAATTGGGAAAGAAGACCATCGGTTCAAGCTGCTCAAAAAAGGAGTATGAGACCTATGAACAAGAACATGAATCTGCCTGCTGAATACGCAGTGCTTTCCGAAGAAGAAATGACCTATACCCAGGGCGGTTCCGATATTGGCGGCTTTGCATCCACTGCCGCTACGGTCGTGGGTGCTGTGGTGCTGGGTGCCAGCTATATCTGGGGCATTTCCGTTTCCAAGGACTGGCTGAACAAGAAGAGCAACCGTGAGGGCAACCTCTTCACCGTTCTGGGCCGTGCCGCAGATGCTGTCGGCGAGGATATGTCCAAGTCCGCAGCCAACTTTGTTCGGGATGCCGTTTCCAGCACCATGGTGGTGGCTCTGGCTCCCCTGAGCGCTGTTCTGCTGATCCTGTAAGCCGGGATAGTGGGATACCGGGTCTGTTTTCTGTAACCTGCGGTGTACGATGCACCGTGCAATAAATGCTTTTGTAAAGGAGTATTATTATGGAAAAGAAGCTCATGCTGCCCGCGAACTACAACGTGATGAACGAAGAAGAAATGACCTATACCAGCGGCGGCGACGGTTTTACCGCTCCGTTTGCTGTGGGTTGGACGATCGGCGCAGTCATTTCTGTTGCAAACCTGATCTGGGGTCTGGATCAGACCCGTACCTGGATCAAGAACAACAAGAAGAACGGCGAGAATATCACCGATCTGGCAGCAAAGGGTATCAATGCCGCTGCCGATTACATGGGTAAGTCCATCGGCAACGCAATCGTTGGCGTTTACACCGCTCTGAACCTGACCGGCTGGTGGCCCGTTACCGCAATCGCCTGGGTCACGGCCTGATCGTTCTGACCAGACAGCCCGGAGAACTCCAAAGAACAACACAGGGCGGCGGCTCTCCCCAAGCGGGCGGGCCGCCGCCTTTTTTGTTCACAGATTGTCTCTGGAAATATCCTGTCGTTTGGGGTATACTAGAGCCATAAGTAAGAATCACTCCTTCTTTTGAGGGAACTGACCGCCCTCGCAGAGGGTGCGGATAAAAAAATGGAGGAAACCGATATGGCTGTTGTTACCATTACCAAAGAAAATTTTGAAGCCGAGGTGCTGCACAGCACAAAACCTGTTCTGCTGGACTTCTGGGCCACCTGGTGCGGCCCCTGCCGGATGCTGAGCCCCATTGTGGACGAGGTGGCCGAGGAGCGCACCGATGTCAAGGTGGGCAAGGTCAATGTGGATGAACAGCCCGAGCTGGCCTCCCAGTTCGGCGTGATGAGCATCCCCACCCTGCTGGTGTTCCGCGACGGCAAGCTTGTGAATCAGGCTGTGGGTGCCCGCCCCAAGGCCGGTGTGCTGGCTCTGCTGGGCTAAGAAGAAAAAAATCGAGCTGTATGGCCGCTGCCTGTTTTCCAATGGGCGGCGGCCTTTTTGCATCCCCGGTTTTCGCTCTCCATCATCTGTTTTGGCGCTGGGGTGAAATGATTTCGCCTTTCTGTACAAACGCACAGAAAAACGGTAAGATAGGGCTGAAAAGCCGTCACTTTCGCGCTTTACAACTTTATCTTGATAAAGTAAAATAAACAAAAGAAGTGGGAAATACGCAGAGAGGGAACGAGGAGATCGAGATGGAATTCAGTCTGGACAGTTTGCAGCCCAAGGAGCGGGCCTCCTTTGCGCTGCGGGCGCTGTATGAGGCGGCGGGCTGCCGCAAATATCACATGGGCCGCTTTGAGGAGTACGGGCTTTATCAGGAGAACCGGAGCTTTTTGTCCTCGGAGCAGGTCATCACCTTCACCGACCTGGATGGCCGTCTGCTGGCGCTCAAGCCGGACGTGACCCTGTCTATCGCCAAGACGGCCCAGCCCGCCCCCGGCGAGACCCTGCGGTATTATTACCATGAGAACGTCTACCGCCCCTCGGCAGAGAGCCACACCTTCCAGGAGATCTCCCAGATGGGCCTTGAGATGCTGGGCGCGGTGGGGGAAGCACAGGTGCAGCAGGCGGTCCGGCTGGCAGCGCAGAGCCTGGCCCAGCTGGGGGCCGCGTGGGTGCTGGAAGTCAGCCACATGGGCTATCTGTTCGGCCTGTTCGACGCACTGGGCGTGCCGGAGAATGCCCGCCCCGGCCTGCTGGAAAAGCTGCGGGAAAAGAATGCGCACGACCTGCGCCGCGCCGCGCAGGCCGCCGGGCTGGATGCCGCCGGGGCCGATGCCCTGACCGGCCTGCTGGAGCTTTCCGGCAGCTGCGAGGAGACGCTGGCAAAGGCAGAGAGCGCCTGCCGCAACGACCGGATGCGCGCCGCCGCCGCTGAGCTGCGGGCACTGGCCAAAACGCTGGAGGCCTCCGGCGGGGCGGTCCGCCTTGACCTGAGCCTTGCCGGTGAGATGGAATACTACAACGGGCTGGTCTTTCAGGGCTACCTGCAGGGCCTGCCGCGGCCCCTGCTCAAGGGCGGCCGCTATGACCTGCTGATGCAGAAGTTCACCCCCGGGGCCGGGGCCATCGGCTTTGCGGTCTATCTGGACGAGCTGGACCGCCTGAGCGCCCCCACCCCGCCGGTGCAGAGGAACAGCACGGACCGGGTCATGCTGAATGTGGCCCTGCCCAAGGGCCGTCTGGGCGACAAGATGTATGACCTGCTGGCCCGCATCGGCTACGGCTGCACCGAGGACTACAACGCCACCCGAAAGCTGGTGGTGGAGAACCCTGCGGCGGGCATCCGCTACTTCCTTGTCAAGCCCAGCGATGTGGCCATCTACGTTGAGCACGGCGCGGCAGATGTGGGCATCGTGGGCAAGGATATCCTCACCGAAGCCTCTGCCGATGTCTACGAGCTGCTGGATACCGGCCTTGGCAGGTGCCGGATGTGCGTGGCTGCCCCGGCGGATTACAAGGATGACCCCAGCCGCCCGGTGCGGGTGGCGACCAAATTCGTCAACATTGCAAAGAGCTACTATGCGTCCATCGGGCGGGATATCGATATCATCAAGCTGAATGGCTCCATTGAGCTGGCCCCCATTCTGGGCCTTTCCGATGTCATTGTGGATATCGTGGAGACCGGCACCACCCTGCGGGAGAACGGTCTGCGGGTGGTCACCGAGTTCATGCCCATCTCGGCCCGGTTCATTGCCAATAAGGCCAGCTACCAGTTCAAGCACAACGAGATGGATGCCATGCTGGAAGCGCTGCGCAAGACCTTGCAGGAGGAAACAAAATGATCAAGCTGTATAATTTTGATGAGCTCAGGCCCGAGGAGATCCTGAACCGGGACATCCGCGCGGAGAAAAACGTGGAGGATGTGGTGGACGGCATCATTGCCGAGGTCCGCGCCCGGGGCGATGAGGCGCTGAAGGAGTACGCGCTGAAATTTGACGGGGCAAAGATCGACGACCTGCAGGTGACGCAGGCGGAGATCGATGAGGCCTTTGCCAATATGGACCCCTATTTCCTTGAGACCCTGCGGGAGGCTGCCGCCAACATTGAGAGCTTCCACCGCCAGCAGGTGCACAAGAACTTTGTGATCAACGAGAAGCCCGGCATCGTGCTGGGCCAGAAATATACCCCCATTGAGAAGGCGGGCGTATATGTGCCCGGCGGCACGGCGGCCTATCCCTCCACCGTGCTGATGGATGTCATCCCGGCCAAGGTCGCGGGCGTGTCGGAGATCGTGATGACCACCCCCGTCGGAAAGGACGGCAGGGTGAATCCGGTCATCCTTGCCGCCGCCGCCACCGCCGGTGTGACCAAGATCTTCAAGACCGGCGGTGCACAGGCCGTGGCCGCGCTGGCCTACGGCACCCGGAGCATCCCGGCGGTGGACAAGATCGTCGGCCCCGGCAACATCTACGTTGCCACCGCCAAGCGGAAGGTGTTCGGCAAGGTGGGCATTGATATGATCGCCGGCCCCAGCGAGATCCTGGTGCTGGCCGACGGCGGCTGCAACCCCGCCTGGGTGGCGGCAGACCTGCTGAGCCAGGCCGAGCACGACAAGCTGGCCAGTCCTGTTCTTGTCACCGACAGCCCGGCGCTGGCCAGGGCCGTGCAGGCAGAGCTGGAGGTGCAGATCCCCCAGCTGCCCCGTGCCGCCATTGCCCGCGCCAGCGTGGACGACAACGGGAAGATCATCGTCTGCACCAATCTGCACAAGGCCATTGAGGCCTGCAACATCATTGCACCGGAGCATCTGGAGGTCTGCGTGGAGGATCCCTTCGGCGTGCTGAACGAGATCAAAAACGCGGGCAGCATCTTCCTGGGCCGCAATGTGCCCGAGGCGCTGGGGGATTACTTTGCAGGCCCCAACCACACCCTGCCCACCAGCGGCACGGCCCGCTTTTCCAGCCCGCTGGGTGTGGACGACTTTGTGAAGAAGTCCAGCTTCCTCTACTACACCCGCGAGGCGCTGGGCGAGGTGGCACCCCGCATTGCCGATTTTGCCGAGCGCGAGGGCCTGCACGCCCATGCCAGGAGTGTGACGATAAGATATGAAGAGGACTAAAGGTGGCTCGCCCTCTCCGTCATTGCTTTGCAATGCCACCTCTCCCAAAGGGAGAGGCTTTGGCAATTTCCCGCAAGGTTACGGAAAACCGCCAGAGGCTCCCCCTTTGGGGGAGCTGGCGCGAAGCGCCTGAGAGGGCGAGGACGCTGACAGTGAGGAAATTGCTATGAGTAAATATCTCTCTCCGAAACTTGAAACAGTCACCCCCTACACCCCGGGGGAGCAGCCGCAGGACCAGCAATACATCAAGCTGAACACCAACGAAAGCCCCTATCTGCCCAGCCCGGCGGTGGTGGCGGCGGTGAGCGAGCATGAGGTGGAAAAGCTCCGTCTCTACTCCGACCCCGCCTGCACCGACCTGCTGAAAACGGCGGCGGTGCACTTTGGCCTGCAGCCGGATCAGATCATGCCCGGCAATGGCAGTGACGAGAACCTTTTCTTTGCCCTGCGGGCCTTCTGCGACGAGACCCACCCGCTGGCCTATGCCGACATCACCTATGGCTGTTACAGCGTCTGGTGCGGGCTGATGCATATCCCCAGCCATATCATTCCGCTGAAGGAGGATTTCACCCTTGACCCCGCCGATTACTACGGCCTGAACGAGACCATCATCATCGCCAACCCCAATGCCCCCACCGGCTTGGCCCTGCCCCGCAGTGCCATCGAGGGCATCCTGAAAGCGAACCCTGACAATGTGGTCATTGTGGATGAGGCCTATGTGGACTTTGGCGGCGAGAGCTGCGTGCCGCTCATTGACCGGTACGACAACCTGCTGGTGGTGCAGACCTTCTCGAAATCCCGCCAGCTGGCCGGTGCGCGGCTGGGCCTTGCCATGGGCAGCGCCAGCCTCATTGCGGATCTGAACCGGGTCAAGTTCAGCCTGAACCCCTATAACATCAACCGCCTGACCTTGAAGGCAGGGCAGGCTGCGCTGGAGGATACCGTTTATTTTGAAAAGACCCGTGCCGCCATCGTGGACACCCGCACATGGACAAAACAGCAGCTGGAAGCCCGGGGCTTTGCGGTGCTGGACAGCCGCTCCAACTTCCTGTTTGCCTCTACACAAAAGAAAAACGGCGGCGAATTGTACCAGAAGTTGAAGAAAAAGGGCGTTCTGGTGCGCCACTTTGATGCCCCACGCATTGAAAACTGGCTGCGTATCACGATCGGCACGCCGGAGCAGATGCAGATTTTCCTGAACACCCTTGACAAAATAATGGAGGAATGACCCATGCGGGAAGTGACACTGGAACGCAACACCAACGAGACCCAGATCGAGCTGACCCTGAATCTGGACGGTGCGGGCCGCTATGAGGTGGACACCGGCTGTGGGTTCCTGAACCACATGCTGGAGCTGTTTGCCCGCCATGGCCGGTTTGACCTGGTGCTCACCTGCCACGGGGATGTGGAGGTGGATTACCACCACACGGCTGAGGATATCGGCATTGCACTGGGGCAGGCCTTTGCCCGGGCGCTGGGCGAGATGCGGGGCATCCAGCGGTATGGCAGCTTCTACCTGCCCATGGATGAAGCGCTGGTGCTCTGCGCGGTAGACCTTTCGGGCCGGTGCACCCTGAACTGGGATGTCCACTGCAAGACCGAAAAGGTGGGCGATTTCGATGTGGAATGCGCCTCGGAGTTCTGGCTGGGCTTTGCCCGCAATGTGCCCGCTACGCTCCACTTTGTACAATTTGCAGGGGAAAATACCCACCACATTCTCGAAGCCTGCTTCAAGGGGGCGGGCCACGCGCTGGCTGCGGCAGTCGCCATTGATGCCGCCCACCGGGACGAGATCCCCTCCACGAAAGGACTGCTGGTATGATCGCGATCATCGATTACGGCGTGGGCAACCTGTTCAGCCTGCGCTCCAGCCTGACGCATCTGGGGCTGGAGGCCGTTGTGACCGCCGATGCACAGACCATCCGCAAGGCCGACCGGCTCATCCTGCCGGGGGTGGGGGCCTTTGGCGATGCCATGGACAAGCTCTCGGCCACCGGTCTGGTGCCGGTCATCCGGGAGCAGGCGGCGCAAAAGCCCCTGCTGGGCATCTGCCTGGGAATGCAGCTGCTCTTTGAAAAAAGCTATGAGTACGGTGAGCATGGGGGCCTGGGCTTTGTCAAAGGCGAGGTCTGCCCGCTGGAGCCTGACCTGAAAGACAAAAACCTCAAGGTGCCGCAGATCGGCTGGAACGCCCTGCACATCGTACGGGATGACCCGCTCTTCCGATACATCCGTGAGGGCGAGTATGTCTATTACGTCCACAGCTACTACGGCAAAAATTGTACCGAGAGTACACTTGCTGTCAGCGATTACTCCATCCCCGTGACCGGCGTGGTCAGGGCGGGCAGGGTGTACGGCACCCAGTTTCACCCCGAAAAGAGCGGGGAGACGGGGCTGCGGATCTTGAAGGCGTTTGCAGAATTGTAAACTGGCTCGCCCTCTCCGTCATCACTTGCGTGATGCCACCTCTCCCAAAGGGCGAGGCCTTGGCAGTACGGTAAACTTTCCGGTTTTGCCAAAGGCTCTCCCTTTGGGAGAGCTGCTGAGCGCAGCGAAGCTGAGAGGGTAAGGCCGCTAAAGGAGAAACTATGAATCTATTCCCAGCCATTGACCTGCGAGGCGGCAAAGTTGTCCGCCTGACGCAGGGAGATTACGACCGTATGACTGTTTACGGGGAGGACCCCTGCGCACAGGCCCGGCAGTTTGTGGAGGCCGGGGCCAGGTACCTCCACGTTGTGGATCTGGACGGCGCAAAGGACGGCACCCTTTCCAACTATAGATCCATTGCCGCGCTGGCAAAGCAGGGGGGCTTGTACCTTGAGGTGGGCGGCGGCATCCGCACGGAGGAGCGTATTGAAAAATACCTTTCTCTGGGCGTGAATCGCTGCATCCTGGGCAGTGTGGCCGTGACGGATTTTGATTTCACGGCCCGGATGCTGAAACGCTACGGCGAACGGATCGCCGTGGGGGTGGATGCCAAAGATGGATTTGTTGCCATCCATGGGTGGAAGGAGGTCAGCGCCGAAAAGGGCGTGGACTTCTGCAGGCGGCTGGCAGATGCCGGGTGCACGGCCATCATCTACACCGACATTGCCTGTGATGGTGCCATGCAGGGCACGAATCTGGCGCTGTACCGCCAGCTGGCGGCAGAGGTGCCGGGCGTGGCCTTCACGGCCAGCGGCGGCATCTCGTCGGAGGCCGAGCTGCTGGAGCTGAAAAAGATGGGCACCGCTGCCGCGATCCTGGGCAAGAGCCTGTATACCGGGGCACTGGATCTGAAACGTTGTGTAGAACTGGCGCAGAATTAAACGGAGGGGAACGAAAATGATCACAAAACGCATCATTCCCTGTCTGGATGTCCGGAATGGCCGGGTGGTCAAGGGCACGAATTTTGAGGGCATCCGGGATGTGGCCGACCCGGTGGAGATGGCCCGGATGTACAACGCCGCCGGTGCCGACGAGCTGGTGTTCTACGATATCACCGCCAGCTTTGAGGGCCGCGCTCTGTTCACCGATATTCTGACCCGGGTGGCAAGCGAGATCTTCATCCCGCTGACCGTAGGCGGCGGCATCAACACGCTGGAGGACTTTGACCGGGTGCTGAAATGCGGTGCCGATAAGGTCAGCGTCAACTCGGGCGCTCTGCGGGACCCCAGCCTCATCCCGGCGGCGGCCCAGAAATACGGCGATCAGTGCGTGGTGCTCTCGGCGGACGTGAAGCGGGTGAACGGCCAGTTCCGGGTGTTCGCCAAGGGTGGGCGCGAGGATACCGGTCGGGACGCGCTGGACTGGATCAGCTGGTGCGTGGCGCATGGCGCGGGGGAGATCTGCCTGAACAGCATTGACACCGATGGTGTCCGCACCGGCTTCGATCTCGAGATGCTGGACGCGGTCGCTGCCCGGGTGAACGTGCCTATCATCGCCAGCGGCGGCGCGGGCAAAAAGGAAGATTTCCTTGAGCTGTTCCACCACAAGGGCATCGACGCTGGCCTTGCGGCGGGCATTTTCCACCAGAAACTGCTGACCATCCACGACCTGAAAACCTATCTGAATGAAAATGGTGTCGAAATGCGGCTGTAAGCTCTTGCGTTTCGGGCAACTTTAGGATAAACTGTAAGTATCCCCTTTGGGGGAGGGAGTATGGACCATGGAACTGAAATTTGATGAAAAGGGCCTCATTCCTGCCATCGTGCAGGATCACTACACCAAAGAGGTGCTCACCCTTGCCTACATGAACGCCGAGACGCTGGCACTGACCATTGCCGAGGGGCGTACGGTGTTCTGGAGCCGGAGCCGTCAGGAGATCTGGCGCAAGGGCGATACCAGCGGCAATGTCCAGCATGTGGTGTCCATCACCGCCGACTGCGACAAGGACGCACTGGTGGTGGAAGTGGTCAAGGATGGCCCTGCCTGCCATACCGGTGCCGAGAGCTGCTTCTTCAACGAAGTGTATGTCTCGCCGGAGCTCAAGCAGTTCAGCTGGCAGGGGCTTTACGAACTCATCCAGGGCCGCAGGGATCGTCCCCAGGAAGGCAGCTACACCACCTACCTGTTCGAGAAGGGCAAGGAGAAGATCCTGAAAAAGGTGGGCGAGGAGTGCACCGAGGTCATCATTGCGGGAGAAAAAGAGGACAAGGCCGAGACCATCTATGAGATCAGCGACCTGGCTTACCATGTGCTGGTGCTGATGGTGCAGGCGGGCATCACGGTGGAAGAGATCACCCGTGAGCTGGAAAAACGACACGTCATTGACCACAAGGTCAAACAGGAAAGGATGCAGTGATTTAGTTATGGCAGATTATAAGAAGTCCAGTGTTCATTGCCACTCGACGATGTGCGATGGCAGAAATACCTTGCAGGAAATGGCCAGTGCCGCCTGTGCACAGGGCCTGACGACCCTGGGCTTCTCCGGCCATAGCTATACTCAGCGGGACCGCGAGTACTGCATGAGCCCCAGCCGCACCGCCCAGTACAAGGCCACCATTGCAAAGCTCAAGGCAGAGTACAAGGGTAAGGTAGACATCCTCTGCGGCATCGAGTGGGACAGCCTGAGCGAGGACAAGCCCGAGAACTACGATTACTGGATCGGTGCGGCCCATCACCTGTACGGCAAGAACACCGGCAAGTACTACGAGATCGACTTCCGCCCGCAGGATCTGCACGACTGCATCTTTGATGATTTCGATGGCGATCCGCTGGCGGCTGTGGAGGCCTACTTTGCAGAGGTGGAGAAGGTTGCCGCCAAGGGCCCGGATATCCTGGCTCACATCGACCTCATCAAGAAGCTGAACGGCGAGGGTGAGTTCTTTGATGAAGAGGATCCCCGCTACCGGGCCGCTGCCCTCAAGGCCCTGAGCGCAGCCAAAGAGCACAACTGCCTGCTGGAAGTGAACACCGGCGGCGTTTACCGCGGCTATCGCAAGGACTTCTACCCCAGTGCATGGATGCTGGAGGAGTGGAACAAGATGGGCGGCAAGGTCATCATCACCTCCGACTCCCACGATGTTTCCAGCCTGACCTTCGGCTTTGAGGAAGCTGCCGCCGCCATCAAGGCAGCTGGTTTCACCAGCGTGGAGGTGCTGACCGGCCACGGCTTTGAGACCCAGGAGCTGTAAAAGAAAAATAAAGCACAACCCTCTCCGTTTTTGCTGTGCAATGCCGGGGAGGGTTGTTTTCCGTAAACTGTGAGGAACCTTATGATCCAAACTGCGAAAAAATCCCCCTTCAGCATGAATGTGGACCTGATGCACGGGCCCATTTTCAAAAACCTGTTGCTGTTCATGCTGCCCATCTTCATCTCCAGCCTGTTCCAGCAGCTCTATAACACCGTGGACACCATGATCGTGGGCAATGTACTGGGCGATACCGCCCTTGCCGCCATTGGCTCCTGCGGCTCGATCTACGAGCTTCTGGTCGGTTTTGGCCTCGGTATCGGCAACGGCCTTGCAATCGTTGCAGCGCGCTCCTACGGGGCGCAGGATCACGATCTGCTCAAAAAGACCGTGGCAGGCTCACTGGTCATCGGTCTGGTGGCTTCCCTCTGCATTACGCTGGCGGGTGTGCTGGGCCTGCACCCGCTGCTTCTCATGCTGGACACCCCGGCGGAGATCCTGGACGATGCGTACCGCTACATTTTGACCATCGATCTGGGCGTGCTGGTCATGTTCGCCTATAACCTCTGCGCGGGCCTGCTGCGTGCCATTGGCAACAGCGTGATGCCGCTGGTGTTCCTGCTCATTTCCTCGGGCCTGAATGTGGTGCTGGATCTCCTGTTCATTGCAAGAATGGGCATGGGGGTGCAGGGAGCGGCTGTGGCAACGGTCATCTCGCAGGGCGTTTCGGTGGTGCTCTGCATCCTGTACATCTTCTTCAGAGTGAAGATCCTGCTTCCGGAAAAACAGCATTTCAGGGTGGGCAGCCACCTTTACTGGGAGCTGTTCAGCCAGAGCATCTCCATGGGCCTGATGAGCAGCATCGTCTCGGCGGGCTCGGTGGTGCTGCAGTACGGCATCAATGGGCTGGGCACGCTGGTCATTGCCGGTCACACCGCCGCCCGGAAGCTGTTCTCCTTTACCACCATGCCGGTCATGGCCATGGCATCGGCATGCTCCACGTTTGTTTCCCAGAACCGCGGCGCAAACCAGCCGGAGCGTGTCCGCAAGGGGATGAAGGAGATCGCCCTGTACAGCGTGGCGGTGGCCGTGCTGGCAATCTTTCTGATGCAGCTGGGCGCAGAGTGGATGGTGCGGCTCATCTCCGGCTCCAGCGAGTCTGTGGTGCTGGAAAACGGCGCACGGTATCTGCTCTGGAACGCGCCCTTCTACTCGGTGCTGGGTGTTCTGCTGGCCACCCGCTATGCCCTGCAGAGCCTGGGGCAGAAGGTCCTGCCCCTCTTCTCCAGTGTCATCGAGCTGGTGGGCAAGGTGGTATTCGTGCTCTTCTTCATCCCGAAGTTTGCCTATAACGCTGTCATTCTCTGTGAGCCCATCATCTGGTGCTTCATGGCGGCGTACCTCGTGCTGGTCTACCTGCACGACCCGTTTGTGTTCCCGAAAAAAGTAGAATAAGGAAAAGACCCGGCTGCCGATGACAGCCGGGTCTTTGTGTCTGCGGGAAGTGGATGAAACAATCGGGCGAGGAGACTTACAGCGCCGAATAGCCGAAGCTGTTGACCAGTGCATCGATATGCTGGCCCGCCTTGCACATGGGGCACTCGCGGGAATCGAAGCTGGCGTAATCGGGCAGGTTGGAGGGGTCAAAAATAGAGGTGACCGGGATGCCCAGGCACTCGGTGGCGGTGGCGAAGATGGCGCTCAGGCCTGCCACAGTGCCGCCGTAGTAGTTGATCGCCTCGATCGCGGCCTGCACGGTGTAGCCGGTGGTGATGGAAGCAGCCAGGATCAGCACATGCTTGCCCTTGACCATGGGGGCCAGATTGTCGCGCAGGATGATCTGGCTGCCGGTGGTGTACTCCGGGGTGATGACATAGATGGTCTGGTGGGCGTTCATGTTGGCAAAGCCGTCCTTGGTCAGCTCGTTGGCAAGGCAGGTGCCGATGACCTGTGTGCCGTCCAGGCAGAGGACAGTATCCACGATGGTGTTGTGCTGGTAGGCAGCCACCAGCTCTTTTGCCACGGCCTTTGCCTCGGAAAGGCGGGACTTCTGGGTGGTGACATCGATATAGTAATTGATGTGGCTGTGGCTGGTTGCGAAATGGCCCTTTGCCACACGCAGGAACAGATTGCTCTTGTTGGTGGGAAGCTTTACCATGTTGATCATAACTGCAACACTCCTGTTCTGTCAAACTACGGCCCATGGCCTTTTTGAGCGGAAACACAAACAGCGCGGCGGCCCCTGCCGCTGCGCTCCCATTCTTTTCCATGAACCTATGGTATCAGAAAATGCGGGTGTGCACAAGATACAGAATTGCCGAAAATTTGAAGAAAAATTGAGATACTTTGCCAATGCGACGGCGCAAAAAAGCCGCCCGGCTTTCCCGGACGGCTCAGAATGCAGTGAAAAGGGGACATTACTCCACGGTAACGAACTTCCAGTTTACAGAATACTCTGCGTAAACGGGATCGGGTGTATAGGTCAGGAGCACGACATCGCCCTTGGCCAGCGAAGGCAGATCGGAGACGGTGACATTGCCGGAGACGGAAGAACCCTTCTTCAGGTTGGTCTCACGCAGGGAGTTATCAACAACCAGATCGGTGCCGATGTACTTCTTCACGGTCTTACCATCCGCACTGGTGAACGTGACTTTGAAGTTGCCGGGATTGACGGGCAGCGCATTGGTGCGGCCATTGGTGATCTTCAGGGGGAAGACAAAGCTGGTAGCGCCCACCTTGGGAGCATCCAGAACGAACTTCTTGTCCTTATCAGAATAAGTGCCCAGATCGGTCTGGATCTGCAGAATGGTCAGAGTGCCGGCACCATCACGAACCAGATTGTAGCTGTCGCCCGTGGACTCACAACCGGTAAAGAGGCTGGCACCCGCAACGGCCACAGCTGCAACAGCGGAGTATTTCAGGAAAGAGCGGCGAGAAAATGCTAACGACATAATCGTTCCTCCTTATAATGTGCAAAGCGCACGAAAATGCCAAAAGGCTCTGCCTATACAATAGGCGAAACGGGGGCGAATGTCAATGGTTTTCACAAATCTTTTGTGAAAATTTCCCACCGTCTCCGTGCAAATCATACGAAATTTCGTCCTGCTTGATCAGGCTTTGGTCAGATCAGAGGCGTTGATGGTAAAGTTCAGGGTCTTGCCGGAAACAAAGGTCGGGGTGTAGGTCACACCGATCTGCTGCCAGGTGGTGGGCACCATGCAGACCAGCTCAATGTAGCCTGCACCCTGCGGGGGAATGGCAGAGGCCGTGGTAAAGCTCTCGGTGGTGCTGTCGTACAGCTGGACATAAGCGCCGCCCTCGGCTGCCTGACCGTCGCAGGTGAAGGAGAAGTCGGTGGTGGAAGCGGACAGAGCGTGGAAGTAACCGGCAGTGTTGGCTGCGATCTGCTCCGGGGTATCCAGAGGATAGGCCTCGCCGATCTCCTGAATGTTCTGTGCGCCGATGGCAAAGGTGTCGCGGCTGGAACGGTTTGCAGAGGTGATCAGCATGGCAATGTACTCATAGCCCTCGGCATCGGGGGCACTTGCCAGAGTAAAGACGCTGGTCAGCTGGACCGCCAGATTGTTCCAGTTGCTGATCTTATCGCCAACCTTGACCTCGATGGAAGAGTTATCGCCGGCCTGGCAGCCGCCCAGCACAGCAGCAGCGCCCAGAGCAGCGGCAGAAGCACCGGTGACCTTGAGGAAGGTGCGGCGGGAAATCTTGTTCGACATAAAGCTTGCCTCCTTAATCAATGGCAGAAATCTTTTTCTTCGCTGATTCGTTTATAGCATTTTTTACCGGAAATTGCAAGGCCCTGGGCACAGAATTAACAGGAGTTTCACACAGAAGCTCACTGGTTGGGGTCCAGGCCGCGCACATGGGTCTCGCTGGTCTTGACCAGATTCAGCAGGCTGGGGGTGTACAGCGGGTATTCCCGGGTCAGGCTCTCAGTGGTCATGGCAAGGCAGGAGGGGTCTTTCACGCCATCGGCACCGTTCAGGTCCTCACCGGCCAGCAGGTCCTCCACGTTGCTCTCGCTCATCCGCATCACGGCATCGGAGTAGCCGGGCCAGCGGCGGGCCTCCACGCTGAACAGGCTCTGGGCGTTGTGGGGTTCGGCGGAATAGAGCAGGCGGAACATCTTGGCCACGGCCATCATCAGGTAGGTGCTGACCTCGGTGGTCAGGGCCTTGCTGTGGCACTCGGCGATCTTGGCATACAGCACGTTCAGGCTGTTGGAGATCAGCTTTTTGTTCATGGTGGGCAGAACGCTGCCGTGGTAGACGTTGTCCTTCATCTTATCGGGGTTGGGCAGGTCATCGGCGTTCAGCATCATGCCGTTGCGCTCAGCCGAGCGGCCCAGCAGGTAATCGCAGGACACATTATAGTAATCCGCTACCCGGACAACAAAGTCCAGACCGCACTCGCGGATGCCCTTTTCGTAGTGGGAGAGCAGTGCCTGGGACACCCCAAGGTCCTCGGCGGCCTGCTTCTGAGTGATGCCGCGCTCCTTGCGCAGCAGCTTGATGATACGGTTGAATTCCATGATTTTGGACTCCTCAGTAGTGGAAATTGAACTTCTTTGAGTTTTGGTTTACAACATGTTGATTATACACAGTGGAAAACCAAAAGTAAAGCAAGAAAAGTGACGGAAATTCTCGTCATTTTTCGTCGTTTTTGTCAAAAGGCTTGCCCCGGATACCATATCTATGCTAAACTAAAGATAATCAACGCATATTTTGTGGCGCACGGCCCGGGCAGGATGCCCACTGCCGGTGCGAAATTTTACAGCAAAGAGGAAATCTTTGCCAGATAGAGGTGTTTTTCCATGAAAACGTTCAAACTTCATCTCATCCGCCACGGCATGACGGCCGGTAATCTGCAGGGCCTGTACATCGGCAGCGGTACGGACATCCCCCTGTGTGATGAGGGACGCGCCCAGCTGAAGGAGCTGAAGGAGCGGTTCGAGTATCCGCAGGTGGACACGGTGTTCTCCTCCCCGCTGGTGCGCGCTGTGGAGACAGCGAACATTCTGTTCCCCAATGCAGGCCACCAGTTCACAGTGCACGACCTGCGGGAAGCGGGCTTCGGCGTGTTTGAGAACCGCCCCGTGAAGGATCTGGTCAAGGAAGAGGATTTCAAGAAGTGGATCACCCCCGGCTCCGGCTTTGTGCCCGAGGGAGCAGAGCCTACCGAGCAGTTCCACGCCCGCTGCGCCGAGACCCTGCTCAAGCTGTTTGAGTATATGATCCGGATGGATGTGACCGAGGCCGCCTGCGTGACCCATGGCGGCGTGATCATGAGTATGCTGAGCCAGCGCGCGCTGCCCTCCCGCCACCCGGAACAGTGGATGGCCGACCCCGGCTGCGGCTATACCGTCCAGACCGACGTGCAGCTCTGGATGCGCGACCGTCTGGTGGAGGCCATCGACATCGTCCCCTTTGGTTACGCCGATACCCTGCGCGGGCAGGCAGAAGCCGAGGAAAACGAGGCATTTGAGTAAGAATCTTTGCCGCGCCGCCCTGAAAATATCCAAAACACGTAAAATCGCGGAAGAACAGGTAAAATTCCGGGCAAATCTCTTGACAGAAAGCCCGGAATTTACTATTGTATAAAGAGAACTTATTTTCCCGTTAGGAGGAATCCCCGATGTCACAATCCCTGTCCCGCCGCTCGTTCCTGAAATATGCCGGTTCCGGCGCAGTCAGTCTGGCTGCCGCCCTGCTCACCGGTGTTTCGGGCGCGGCTCTGGCCCCCTGCTATGAGGGTGAACCTGCTCTGCTGGACGGCAAGGCGGCAGTGGAGCTGCTGGGCTATGCGCCTGCCCCGGAGCTGGACAGCACGCTGGTCTATCTGTCGGTGGAGAACCTCTCGGCCCGGCCGCTGGCTGTGGGTGCCAGCTACCTGCAGAGCCGCGGGCTGGACAGCAGGAACGCCCTGTACAGCCTGGGCACCGGCCTGACTGCCCTGTGCGATGGCAGACAGGTGCGGGTGGGCAGCTTTGCAGCTCCCCTCTACGGTGAGAATGCGGCAGATGCCTCTGCCTTTACCTTGAATCTTTCCGCAGGGCGCGGGGCGATGCTCCACTGCTTCTGCGAGACCCCGGCGGACTGGCAGACGCTGGAACTGATCTATCAGCCTGACTTTGCCGCAGGCCAGACCGTCCATTTTGTGGTGCGCCGGGATGCCGATGAAGTCCATCTGGGCGCGGTGCCTGCCACCCTTGCTGAAGTGGGCAGCGTGGTCGATCTGTAAGAAAGCATAAAAAGAGACGGTTCTGCATCGGATTGCAGGACCGTCTCTTTTGCTTATAACAGGCTTTCCCCGGTGGAGTTCTGCACAGTGAGCTCCTGCCCGGTCAGGCTGGACACCAGCGCCAGATAGCTGCGGCCTGCCGTCAGGGTCAGGGGGCGGCCGTTGGAATCATACAGGAAGAAGGTGGTCTCGCTGCCCTGCGTCCAGGTGATGTTCCACAGGTGGCCCTCGTTGAGCCAGACACCGCCGCCCATGGTCAGGTCGTAATCCAGCGTCACACCATCGTCACGCAGGGTGGAGGCACTGAACAGGATGAGCAGGTTGTCGAAATCTGTCTGCTGGCCGTTGTTGGCATCCAGCTGCGGTGTGCCGTCTGCGTGAAGCATCCGGTAGGTCTTGCTGTCGGCATCGTAGGTGAAGCCGGTGGCGTTCTGTGCGTCAAATTGGACCCGGACACTCATTGCGTCCGAAGCATCTGCATCGGGCAGTTTGCCGCTTTCCTGCATGGGCAGCAGATTGGGCACGGAGAGGAGGGTTCCGCTCTCGCTGTCGGAGCTGCTGGAAGAGGTGTCCGTGACGCGGGATTCTGTCAGGGCCGGGGAGATGTTCAGGCTGCCCAGCACGCCCGAAAGTGCTGTACCGCTGGTATGCCACAACGGGACGTTCTGCCAGTTGGTCTCACAGGAAAAGGCATTGGTACCCACCTCCAGTGCGTCTACCGCGCGCAGAGAGTAGTAATCAAGGTAGTTCTGGTCAAACTGTCCGCCGCCCCGCTGTACCGGCAGTACCTGCTGGCCCACCAGCAGCCGCCAGTAAAGGTCCTGCCCGGCAGAGACAGGCCCGACCTGCGGCACAGCCCCCACGGCAGGGTAGACCAGGCAGAGCCTGGTGGCCTGCTGCTGTGCGGTCAGGGCTTCCAGCACCAGCGAGGCTGTGGAAAGCCCCCACTGAGTGGTGCTGGCGGCCGCATTGTCAATGGTGATGGCGACCGGCCGCTGGCCCGGCCAGACAAGCTCCTGCCCGGTGAGCGGGTCAGTGGGACTTTCGGCGGGCTGGGAGCTGGGGCTGAGCGCACAGCCTGTCAGCAGTGCGGCGCTGAGCGCAAAACAGAGCAAAGCGCGCATCCAAAAGCGTTTCATCGGTTTCCCTCTTCTGCCCCGGAGGGCGGGTGATTTAGTAGCTGAAATTGCTCCACTCATCATTGTCCACCAGTGCCAGATAGGTCTTGCCCCGGTTCAGGGTCATCTCCTCGCCGGTTTCGGTGTAGAGCTTGAGCGGATGGGTGGGATGCGGTTTCTCCCAGCGGCCCACCTGCACGCCGCCCCGTGTGAAGAGGTACGCCTGCCCACCGGCCACATAGTTGACCGACTGGACATCGTGAGAATCGCCCGCATAGGCGGCGATATCGGCAAAGCAGACCACCACGTTGTCAAAGGTCAGCTGCTTGCCGGTCAGCTCGTCCACCGTGTTCTCATAGGCTTTTTTGGAGCGGTTGTACATTTCCAGCTTGTAGCTGCGGCCCCAGCTGTTGTAGCTCAGGCGGGTCCTGTAGCTCTCGGAGTGGGTGATGCTGATGGTTTTGGCCGCAGGGGCACCGGGAAGGTCATTGGAGGCCGCGGTGCGGTAGTCGGCAAAGTGGAAGAAAGGCGTTTCGTTGGCGTAGGTCAGGCCGATGCCGGCATTACCGGCTGCCTGTTTGATCTCCTTGCCGGAGGTGAACTCGGTGTGTTCATAGGCTACGTTGCGGCCGCGGTTGTCACGGTGGGCAACGTGGGGGTGGACCGGCGTGTTGAAGTAGCTCTTGCCGCCGATGTTCAGGCCGGAGTAATCGTATACATTGATGAACTGGGTGCAGAAAATGCTCTCGCCATCGTGGTAATAGAGGGCCTGATGGGGCATGAGCAGCTGCAGGAACTGGTCGCGGCCGGAGCGCAGCGGCCCGACCTCCGGGATGGTGTCTGCATCCCGGAACACGGCACACAGGCGGGTGATGCCGCCCTCCACCTTGCTCTCGATGAGCAGGTCTGCCGAGCCGATGCCGCGCTGGGGGCGTGCGTTCTGCTTTTCGGAGTTGGCAATGTTGTTGACCATCACACCCACCATCCGGCCGGTGCTCTTGCGGGCTTCGCCGGTCAGAGGGTCAGCGTCGTAGGCAGGCAGAAGGCTGAACGCAGAGCTTGCGGCTTCGCTGGACGCTGCCGAGGAGGCGGCTGCCTCACCAGCTGCGGCCGCAGAGGATGCAGAGGATGTAGCGGCCTCAGAAGAAGCGGAAGAGGATGCCGCCGAGCCGCAGAACAGGCTCTTCATCCAGTCGGGCAGATCGCCGCCCAGAATGGCACTGCCGGGGCTTGCGGAGCAGCCGGTGAGCGCCAGCAGCGCCGCCGTCAGCCCGGAATAGCGAAGTACGGACCGTCGAGAAATTTTCATGGAAAAAGCCCTCCTATCGGATCGGCTTGCCCGGCGCGGAAGTGCGCCCGGCAGGTCGGTTACAGTTTTGTAATGAACTGCTTTGATTGTACTGGTTCTTGCCCGGTTTGTAAAGGGGCAGTTCATGGCAAAATCTGCCCGATGACGGCTTTGGGAAAGTTTTTTGTGCAGAAAGCTTGCATTTTGCCCGGGAGTATGGTAATATTATTCGGCAGTATCGTGTTATACTGCGCTTTATAATGTATGCGCTCGTAGCTCAGCCGGTAGAGCATCTGACTTTTAATCAGAGGGCCAGGGATTCGAGTTCCCTCGAGCGCACCAAAATCCCACGAGGAATCGTAAGATTCCTCGTGGGATTTTCTTTTTATTCTCAAGCTGCACGGTCTCTGCACGGTTTTTGCACACCGGCGGGAAAGCCGTGTTTTTCCTTGCATTGTCTGCATTCTGTGCATCGTGGCGGAACTTGTCGGGCCTCGCCCCGACAAGCTCAGTGGAATTTGTGACAGAGAGTGTCAAGGTTTACAAGGTGCGTCAAGATGGTTTTGCAAATTTTATTGTGATAAAGCGGTGATCGTAGGACTTATAGCATGGCGTTCAAGTGCTTTCCCGTTCAATCAATGTATTTCTGCATTTTGACAACCTGCCTATAAATCCCACATGAACGTTGTGGAATCTTCCAAAGCATCCATGGATGGTTTCTTGTGCCGCATCAAACGTTCAGCTTATTACAACGAAATTCCATATAGCTGCATTGCATCTTGCGGAGGTTCTTGCTATACTTTGTATCGAACGTCACTTTATCCGATAAAAATGTTGCGCAATTTGCGCAACCAAAGGAGGCCGCTATCATGCAGCAGCTCAGATTACTTCATGGCGGAGACTACAACCCGGAACAGTGGCTGGACCGGCCCGATATTCTGGCGCAGGACATCGAACTGATGAAAAAGGCACACGTTAATACTGTGACGCTGGGTGTGTTCTCATGGTCCACGTTGGAACCGCAGGAGGGGGTATTTGAGCTGGATTGGCTGGCTGACATCATCCATAACCTGTATGCCAATGGAATCTATACGATCCTTGCAACGCCCAGTGCGGCCCGCCCTGCTTGGATGGCACACAAATACCCCGAGGTGCGCCGAGTCCGGGCAGACCGGGTCCGGGAGCTGTACAACCGGCGGCAGAATTACTGCTATACATCGCCGGTCTACCGGGAAAAAGTCCGCATCATCGACCAGAAGCTGGCACAGCGGTTCGGCAATGACCCGGCTGTCCTGCTCTGGCATATCTCCAACGAGATGAGCGGCGACTGCCATTGCGAGCTGTGTCAGGCTGCGTTCCGCCGCTGGCTCAAGGCACGGTACAACTCTTTGGAAGCCTTGAACAAGGCGTGGAACGCCCGGTTCTGGAGTCACGACTATACCGCTTGGGAACAAATCGAAAGCCCTGCCCCGCAGGGGGAAAATGCCGTGCAGGGTCTTGCGCTGGACTGGAAGCGCTTTGTCAGTGACCGGCATATTGATTTTTTGAAATTTGAGCGTGATACCGTGAAAGAATTTGCGCCGGTTGCAAAGTTCACCGTGAATATGATGTACCGGTTTGATGGCATCGACTATTTCAAAATGTCCAAGGAGATCGACGTGGCCAGCTGGGACAACTACCCCACATGGCACAAGCCCAGCGAAACGGTGGAAGAAACGGCGTTGGATACGGCCCTGATGCACGACCTGTATTACTCCATGAAGGGCAGGCCCTTCCTGCTGATGGAATCCAGCCCCAGCTTTACCAACTGGCAGCCGATCTCCAAACAGAAGCGCCCCGGCATTGCGGAGCTTGCGGCTCTGCAGACGGTTGCACATGGTTCGGACAGTGTGCTTTACTTCCAGTGGCGGGCCAGCCGGGGTGCGGAAGAAAAGCTCCACGGTGCAGTCATTGGCCACGATGGGCGGGAGGATGCCCGCCCCTTCCGGGAAACAGTCGGTGTGGGCCAAAAGCTGGAAGTGCTCTCAGAAATTGCAACAGTCTGCCGCACAAAACAGGCAGCGATCGTCCACGATTGGGAAAACAAGTGGGCATTGGAAGGTTCCTGCGGCCCGCGCAATGCAGGCATGGGCTACTGGGACGAGCTGAAGCTGCACTACAATGCTCTTGCGCGGGAAGGCATTGCGGTGGAGTTCGTGAATCAGGAATCCGACCTGGCGGGTTATGGTCTGGTCGTTGTTCCGATGGTTTATTTGCTGACCGATGCCTTTGCCCAAAAACTCTGTGATTTTGCGCAGAATGGTGGTACGGTCGTGGTTACATACTGGACCGGTATGGTGGATGAAAGCGATTTGTGCCGCCTGGGTGACACGCCCTACGGCTTGACCGACTTGCTGGGCCTGCGCCGCACTGAGATCGACGGAATGTATGACGGCGAAACCTGCCGCTGCACCCCGATGGACGATTCCACTTTGCCGGAAACGCAGGCTTCGGTCCTATGCGAGGTCGCAAGTCTGAACGACACCGACCCTGCCACACCGCTGAGCGTTTATGCCGAGGACTATTATGTAAACTGCCCGGCGGTGGCTGTCCACTCCTACGGGGGGGGGCCGTGCCTATTATCTGGCAAGTCGGTTCGATGAAGCGTTCTATCGCGCATTTTATCGTGCCGCTGTAAAGGAAGTCGGCCTGAACCCGGCCTGGCCGGAGGCACTGCCGGACGGCGTTCTGGCCGCGCGGCGCGGTACGTTCGTCTTTGTACAGAACTGCAATGAACATCCGGTTGAAGTAGGCGGTGTTGCGCTGAACCGTTACGGAACGGCCGTCTGGAAAAACGGCGAGCAGGTCCTGTAAAAGTTTCCCCTTTGAGCGTTCTGCCGAAAAAGCAGAACGCTTTTTGTTTGCTTTCATACTTGACAAAGCGGGCTTACCCCGGTATGCTGGGGTGGCGCATTGTTGCGCAGTTCTGTGAAAAGGAGAGGATATCCTGTGGCTGCAAAGGAAACCGAAAAAATGACGATCGAGCAGGTGGCTGATGCGCTTGGCCTTTCTAAAACAACGGTATCGCGTGCACTTTCCGGCAAGGGACGCATCAGCGAGGCGACCCGCACCAAGGTGTACGCCTATATGGGGCGTACCCGCTCCGAGCCTGTTTCTGCACAGAGCGGCGAAAAACTGCGCACCAACAATATTGCCATGGTCGTACCGCAGCGGTTTATTGCGCTGGATCTGCCCTTTTTGCGCAAGTGCATGGGCGGCATCTGCACCATGGCAGACCAGCGCGGCTATGACCTGATGCTTTGCTACGCCTCCAACACCGAGTATTCACAGCTGCAGCGGCAGCTGGCCAACCACAAGGTGGACGGCGTGATCCTGACCTACGCCATGGCGGATGATCCCTGCATCGAACTTTTGCGGCAATACAAGACACCTTTTGTGCTCATCGGACGCAGCGAGGACAAGACCATCCCGCAGGCAGACAACGATCAGGTCGCGGCTGCCTGCGAGATGACACGCATCCTTTTGCAGCTGGGTGCCAAGCGGATCGCGCTGCTGGTGGGCAGTACCATCTACGCCGTCAACACCGACCGCATACGCGGTTATCTGCGTGGATTCGCGGAATTTGGTGTGCCAGTAGACCAGCGGCTCGTTCATTCCGGTGTGGAATCTGCCGGGCAGACGCTCGATGCACTGGAGGCTGCGCTGGAGCAGAAGGCAGATTGCATCCTTTGCGGCGATGATGAGGTCGCCTTTGAGGTCATGCGGGAGCTGCGGACGCGGCATATCCTCGTGCCCAACGATCTGCGAGTGGCCAGCCTGTACGACAGCTCCATGCTTGCCAGCATCACGCCGTCTGTTTCGGCGGTGCAGTACGATGCAGAGCAGCTGGGCAAGACCGCCTGCCGGATGCTGCTGGACCGGCTGGCCGGAAAAGAGATCGTCATGCGGCAGCTGGAAGGTTATCAGGTCATTTTGCGGGACTCTACCAAGTGGAGGGAACGCTCCCACAGCATCAAATAACGCGCTTTTTGTGCCTGCTCCTTTCCCGGAGCGGACATTTTTGCTCTTTGCATGGCAAAGGTTGCGCTAAAGTTGCGCACTTTTGCCCATGTATCCTGATTTTACCGTCACTTTTTCCAGTTTCAACTCAACAATACCGTGAATTTCGTCCATTAACGTGAGCAAAAGAATGCGGTATCCTATGGGTACAGAAAAACAGCTGCTCGGATGTGCGCAACTTATAAGCGCAACAAAGAGCACCCGAAGATTTCAGATTGAGAACGAAGGAGAACTGGATCATGAAAAAGCTGATTTCCCGCCGTAACTTCCTTGCAGCCATGGGCACTGTGGCTGCTGCCGGTGTGCTGACCGCCTGCGGCGGTTCTTCCTCTAGCACCGCTTCCTCTGCTGCCGCTTCCAGTACGGCTGCCTCTGCTGCGGAGAGCTGGGGCGATGTGAAGCTGACCATGTGGGGTGCCGAAGAGGATCAGACCATGCTGCGCGAGATGGCAGATGCCTTTATCGAGCAGAATGCGGACAAGGGCAACGTGACCATCGAGATCGGCGTGCAGTCTGAGTCCAGCGCAAAGGATACCGTTCTGGCTGACCCGGAGTCTGCCGCAGACGTTTTCGCCTTTGCCGATGACCAGCTGAACGAGCTGGTGAATGCCGGTGCGCTGCAGGAAGTGCTGCTGAACCCGGACGACGTGAAGAGCCGCAACCTGCCCGGCTCTGTGGGCGCTGCCACCATGAACGACAAGCTTTACGCCTACCCCATGACCGCCGACAACGGCTACTTCCTGTACTACGATGCAAGCGTTCTGAGCGCCGAGGATGTGCAGAGCGTGGACACCATGCTGGAAAAGGCTGCAGCTGCCGGCAAAAAGTTCATGATGAGCGTGAACGATGCATGGTACATTTATAGCTTCTACGCCGGTGCCGGTCTGGTGGCTACGCTGGCAGATGACGGCATCAACACCGTCTGCAACTGGAACGAGGCTCCCGGCGCAGACGTAACGCAGGCCATTCTGGATATCGCCGCAAACCCCGGCTTCAAGTCCTGCGCGGATGCTGATATCGTTTCTGCCATCAAGGACGGCAGCTGCTGCGCCGCCATCTCCGGTACTTGGAACGCCAGCACCGCCGAGGAGGCTTGGGGCGAGGGCTACGCCGCCACCAAGCTGCCGACCTACACCCTGAACGGCGAGCAGGTCCAGATGGGCTCCTTCTCCGGCTACAAGCTGGTGGGCGTCAACCCCCACAGCGCCAACGTGGGCGTTGCCATGATGCTGGCCGACTTCATCACCAACGAGGACAACCAGAGCAAGCGCTTCAACGACCGCAAGCTGGGTCCCTCCAACATCAATGCCAATGCTTCCGAGGCTGTGCAGTCTGCACCCGCCATTGCCGCACTGGCTGAGCAGAGCTCCTACGCTACCCTGCAGCGGGTAGGCGCAAACTACTGGAGCTCCGCCGCAAGTCTGGGCGAGATCCTCGCCTCCGGCGACACGCAGGGCAAGACCACCCAGCAGCTGGTGGATGACGCTGTGGCCGGCATCACCGCACCTGTGGCACAGTAAGTTCCGGTTTTTCCCGGCGGGCACGCAGCAGAATGCGGTGTGCCCGCTTTTTATCGCAATACAAGAAATCGGCGTCAACCTAACATCCTGTTTGCTATAACCCCGTCTGCATACCAAGAAAGGAGTTGACTTCTGTGGCAGAAATGGTCCTTACGCCGCCCTTGCGGGCGGATGGCCGGGAGCCGAATTTCCTTCAGAAGTTCGGTCACGCATTCGTTCACGGAGATATTTTTACAAAGCTGTCCCTCGTTGTCTGGGGTCTGGGCTACATCGGCCACGGCCAGCTCATCAAGGCGCTGCTGGTAACGCTGGTGCAGGGACTGGGGCTGTATTTTCTGGGCACTTCCGGCATTCCGGCGCTGAAAAAGTTCGGCACGCTGGGCACGGTGCAGATGGAGATGCAGTTCAACCCCCTTACCTTAAAGAACGAGGTCAACAACTACGACAACTCGTTTGCCATCCTGCTGCTCAGCGTGATCGCACTGGTGGTCATTGTAACGCTGATCGCTGCTGCCATGCTGGTGGTGCAGAGCAATTACGCGTTACAGGCGCAGAAGGCCGCTGGCAAAAAGCCCAACAATTTCCGGCAGGATATCACCTTGTACCTGAACGAAAAGTTCTACGTTACCCTGCTCACCCTTCCGGTGCTGGGTGTGGTGGTGTTCACCATCATCCCGCTGTTCATTTTGATCGCTGTTGCCTTTACCAACTACGATCAGCAGCATATGCCTCCCGCCGCCCTGTTTACATGGGTGGGGCTGGCTAACTTTGCTTCTCTGTTTGGCGGGCAGTCGCTGAGCCTGACCTTCAGCTACGCCTTTGGCCGGGTGCTCAGCTGGACGTTGGTGTGGGCCTTCTTTGCCACCTTCACCAACTTCTTCGGCGGCGTATTTCTGGCCATGCTCATCAACAATAAAAAGACCAAGTGCCAAAAGCTCTGGCGCACGTTGTTCATCATCACCATTGCGGTGCCGCAGTTTGTCACCCTGCTGCTGGTGCGCAACTTCTTCTCGGACGCCGGCATCTTCAACACCATGATGGCCAATGCAGGCGTGACCGATTTTTTAAAGGCCATCGGTCTGCTGGGGCAGAACATGAACTACATTCCCTTCCTGACCGACCAGCACTGGGCAAAGTTCATGATCATCCTCATCAACATCTGGGTGGGCGTGCCCTACCAGATGCTCATTGCCACCGGTGTGCTGATGAACATTCCCACCGATATGCTGGAAGCCTCCACTATCGACGGTGCCTCGCCGTGGCAGAGCTTCATCCACATCAAGCTGCCCTATCTGTTCAGTGTGCAGGGGCCGGCGCTGGTAACGGACTTTGTGCGCAACGTCAACAACTTCAACGTCATCTATCTGCTCACACAGGACGTTTATATCACCAAGGATCAGGCGCTGGCTTCCTCCAGTGCAAAAGAGGTGGATCTGCTGGTCACATGGCTGTTCCGCCTGACGCAGGAGCAGTACAACTACAAGATGGCCGCCGTTATTGGCATTATGGTGTTCATCATCTGTGCCGTGTTCACGCTGGTATGCTTCCGGTTCCTCAATAAAAAGGAGGCGACGTTCTCTTGACACAGACAACTGTTTCTCCGGCACGCCGGGCAGAGACCGCAGCGCAGCTGCGCCGCGGGCGTATCCTCCGCACAGTCCGCAGCATCCTGCGGCATCTGCTGCTGGCCCTGCTGGCAGCTATCTGGCTGGTACCCATTCTGTGGCTTCTGGTCACTTCCTTCTCCACAGACCGGGGCATCAATGTGCGACAGTTCTTCCCGGCCAGTTACACACTGCGCAACTATGTCAACATTCTGTTCCACCCGGACTCTGTGGCGCAGTTCCCGCGCTGGTTTACCAACACCCTTGTGGTGGCCTGTTTCAACTGCGTTATCTCCACCTGCTTTGTGCTGATGGTAGCCTACGCGCTGAGCTGCTGCCGCTTCAAGGGGCGCAAGCTGATCCAGAACCTTTCTGTCAGCGTCAACCTGTTCCCCGGCGTGCTGGCAATGATCGCCGTCTATTTCGTCCTGAAGTATCTGAATCTGACCAATTCCTACGCCGGTCTTATTATGGTCTATGCCGGTTCGTCTGGTCTGGGCTATCTGATCTGCAAGGGCTTCTTTGATACCATCCCCATCTCCCTACGGGAAGCCGCCAAGCTGGACGGCGCATCCGACGCCCGTGTGTTCTTCCAGGTCGTTCTGCCCATGTCCAAGCCGATTCTGGTCTATACCATCATCAGCTCTTTCATGGTTCCATGGACCGATTTCGTGATGGCAAAAATGATCCTGAATTCGGGCGTCTCTGCCGACTGGACAGTGGCTATCGGTCTGTATAATATGCTGCAAAAGACCCTGATCAACAATTACTTTGCGCTTTTCTGTGCAGGCGGTGTGCTGGTGTCTATCCCCATCTCCATCCTGTTTGTCATCATGCAGAAGTTCTACGTCGAGGGCATCACCTCCGGCGCGGACAAGGGTTAACACGTTATTCTCTTTCTCCTTCACCATAAAAGCAATCCCCACAGTCCTTTTTGTGGCTGTGGGGATTTTTTTCTCAATGGCGGCAGGAAAGCAGTTTGTTCATGGTGAACCTCATTTCTATATCAAACGGTGTCTGTTCGGATGTCCTAAACCCTGCCATAAAACCGGTGGTTGATTTGTCCATTGGGCTTTGTTTTGCCCGTCTGCACATTTTTGCACACTTTTTGCACACCTGAATAGCTGGATAACGGTTGCAAAGCATTACACTGTATGCAAATAATGCGGTGTGTGCAAAGGCGTGTTTTGCGATGATACGATAAAAATAACGTTTCTTCGAATTTTTGAAATTTGACGAATGATGCACCTTGGATTCTTTTAATCAGAGGGCCAGGGATTCGAGTTCCCTCGAGCGCACCAAAAGGACGATAAATCGTTGAATTAAACGGTTTGTCGTCTTTTTTGTTTTATATAGGCTTTTTGGGCTTGTACCTATGATTTTTTCAAAAATTTTAGAGGTCAGAGGTACAGAAAAAATGAAGAAGATTCAGAAGAATGCAGCCCGGTTTGATAATCTAAAGCAAGATTTTTTGGACGATAAGAAGTATTCTGGCACAGCAGAAGCCACGTTGAACGGCTATCGGTATGATATTACACGGTTCTTGAAGTTCCTTTCAGATGAGCAGTTAGCCGTGAATGAGGCAGGATTCAAGCGGTATGTTATCCACTTGACGGATAGCGGAATGACCGCAAACAGCGTCAACCACTATATCCGTTCGGTGAAAGTGTTCCTTTACTGGTGCATGGAGCAGGACGAAATAGCACCGTTCAAAATCAAGATGGTAAAGGCACAAGAAACCATCAAGGATGTTTACACGCAGGAAGAACTTTGTGCGCTGATTCAGCCGCCGAAACGTGAGGACAGCTTTGTTGTCTGGCACAGTTGGGCTATCATCAACTTTATTTTGGGAACAGCAGCACGAGAAGCAACAGTCTGTGAAATGCAGATCCACTTTACCGTTTTATAGCAATTCAACTTCTTCATGCAACAGCAACAGCGTTGAATTGCATATCGCAAATATGCTGTTTGAATGTTTCACTACTTTCTTGCCTGCGATTAAGAAAGTACTTCTGCTAAACACTCTACATTGAAAATGCAATCGTACACTGCTATAATAAAATTGTGGTATTATCACCAAAAATTCAAGATGCAAAGCGTTTGCGATTGGCAAACATTCAGGAGGAACGCATGGTAACAGGAACCATTAAAAATAAGGTAGACAAGATCTGGACGGACATCTGGGCAGGTGGCATCACCAATCCGCTGACCGTCATTGAACAGCTGACCTATCTCATGTTCATCCGGTCACTGGACGAGAAAGAGCTTGCCACCGAAGATTTTGAGAACATGGCGGGCGAAAAGATGGAGCACATCTTCCCGGCCAGCGCGGCAGGGCAGTCCATGCGGTGGAGCCGCTTCAAGGATAAGGACTCCCGCGAGATTTTCCTGACCATGCAGCAGCGGGTGTTCCCTGCCATCAAAAAGATGAAGTATGGCCGTCTGCCGGACTTTGATGCAAACGGCGAACTGGTGGAGATCGCAGACGACCCCACCCGCCCGGACGAGGGAAACACCGCCTTTGCGCGGTACATGGACGATGCCATGTTCCTGATCCCCACGCCACAGGTGCTGCAAAAGATCATCACCGGGCTGGAGGATCTTTACACCCACGACATTGCCGACCTTGATATGCAGGGCGACCTGTACGAGTATATGCTGGGCAAGCTGGCAACCGCAGGGCAGAACGGCCAGTTCCGCACGCCCAAGCATATCCGCGACATGATGGTGGAGCTGGTGCAGCCCACGCCGGACGACTTCATCTGCGACCCCGCCTGCGGCACGGCGGGCTTTCTGGTGTCCAGTGCACAGTACCTCCGCGCCCACTACGAGGACAGCATGACCCCGGAGCAGTGGCAGCATTTTGCCGGCCCAATGTTCACCGGCTTTGACACGGACCGCACCATGCTGCGCATTTCAGCCATGAACCTGATGCTCCACTCCATCACGAACCCGGATATCGACTACAAGGACAGCGTGTCGAAGCAAAATTCCATTTGCAGCAAGTACACCGTCTGCCTTGCGAACCCGCCGTTCAAGGGCACTGTGGATGCCGAGAGCATCAACGATGACCTGAAGGCTGTCACCAACACCAAAAAGACGGAGCTTCTGTTCCTTGCGCTCTTCCTGCGGATGCTCAAAACCGGCGGACGTTGCGCCTGCATCGTACCGGACGGCGTTTTGTTTGGTTCCAGCAAGGCGCACCAGAGCATCCGAAAAGAACTGATTGAAAACCACCAGCTGCGGGCGGTCATTTCCATGCCTTCCGGCGTGTTCAAGCCCTACGCAGGCGTGTCCACGGCGGTGCTGGTGTTTACCAAGACCGGCGCGGGCGGCACCGACAAGGTGTGGTTCTACGATATGAAAGCCGACGGCTTCTCGCTGGACGACAAGCGCACCGAGGTGAAGGAAAACGACATCCCGGACATCATCGCCCGGTTTCAGAACCTCGACGCTGAAACTGACCGCAAGCGCACCGAGCAGAGCTTCTTTGTGCCCAAAGAAGAAATTGCCGCTAACGGGTACGATTTATCCATCAATAAGTACAAAGAGACCGAGTATGTGCCGGTGGAGTATCCCTCGACCACGGAGATCCTTGCTGACCTGCATGAGCTGGAAATGGAGATCACCAAGGGTCTGGCAGAACTGGAAAAAATGGTATGACGGAGGAAAATGCGATGACAGAAAATGATAAACTGCAAATGTTTGAGGACCGACCGATTCGTACTGCATGGGATGAAACGCAGGAAGAATGGTACTTCTCCATTGTTGATGTTGTGTCGGTTTTAACAGAAAGCGGAGATTACAACACCGGGCGAAAATATTGGAATAAGTTGAAGCAACGCTTGAAAGCTGCAGTGAACTGGTGACAAATTGTCACCAGTTGAAAATGAAAGCGACAGACGGAAAACGCCGTTTGACCGATGTTGCCAACACGGAACAGCTCCTGCGCATCATTCAGTCGGTGCCGTCCAAAAAGGCGGAACCGTTCAAGATGTGGCTGGCGATGGCCGGCCGGTGGTCACTGCCGAGAATGCAAGTACTATGTTGCTAGGCCAAACGGTTGCTGAAATGATCGAGAGCGTGGCAGAGGAAAAAGATGACGAAAAATCGGAATAACATGCAGGTGTGGGAGGAGATGGTGTGATGGCGAAGTTGGGAGAAATTTGTGCGTTTCAGTCGGGTGGAACACCAAGCAAAAATAAGCCAGAATACTTTGGTGGGGAAATTCCTTGGATTTCAACAACAGCATTAAACGGTGGTAAAATAAATGAAGCTGATGCTGTCGCATGGATTACACCAAAAGCTATTCGAGAAAGTGCAGCAAAAATTGTTCCGGCCAATTCAATTATGATTGGAACAAGGGTTGGCATTGGAAAAGTTGCAATCAATACTGTTGAAATGTCAACAAGTCAAGATGTAATATCGTTAATTAACATTGATGAAGACAAATGGTATAAACCCTATCTGTGTAAACTGCTACTATCAAAAAAGGATTACTTTAATTCACAAGCACGGGGAGCGACAATTAAAGGAATCAAGATAGATGTTGTTGCAAATATTGATGTCCCCGAGATAGATTATACAACTCAAAGAAAGGTGGCGGCCACGCTAAATAAAATTGATACATTGATATTTCTCCGCAAACAGCAGCTTGCCAAACTGGACGAGCTGGTAAAGGCACGGTTTGTGGAGATGTTTGGAGATATATCTAATAGCAGAAAAGTGCCGATGCAGGACGTTTGTAAAATTATTACAGATGGAACACATCAACCTCCTAAGTTTGTATTATCAGGGATTCCATTTTTGTTTGTCTCAAATATTGTTACTAACGAAATTCATTATGATGCTGAAAAATTCATTTCAGAAGAAACATACAATGAACTCATTAAGCGTACTCCGATAGAAGTTGGTGATGTTTTACTATCTACGGTGGGATCGTATGGCCATCCGGCTGTCGTTAAAGAAAACAAGCCCTTCTGCTTTCAACGACATATTGCATATCTTAAACCGAACAATAGCGTAGTTAATAGTGAATACCTTCGTTGCGCAATTCTTTCCACAGATTTACAGCGGCAAATTGACGAAAGTGTTAAAGGAATCGCTCAAAAGACGCTTAACCTTTCAGAAATCCGAAAACTACGGCTGCCACTTCCTTCTCTTTCGCTGCAAAATCAGTTTGCCGCCTTTGTAGAACGCATAGACCAGCAGAAGCAGACCGTACAGCAGAGCCTTGAAAAGCTGGAATTGATGAAAAAGGCACTGATGCAGGAATATTTTGGGTAACTCCCTCAGTCACCTTCGGTGCCAGCTCCCTCTGGGAGGGAGCCTCTTGACAAAGAGGGAAAGTTTCCGGCCCGAGGAAAAGCCTCCCTCCTTGAGGGAGGTGGCGCGGCGTTAGCCGTGACGGAGGGAGTTCCAGAAAGGAGCGCGTCCAGATGTCATTGCCATATCAAGGAAAATTGATCCCTCGTGCAAAAGAATTGCGCAAAGACGCAACAAAACAGGAAAATCATCTCTGGTATGATTTTCTGCGCAGCTATCCCGTGCGGTTTCAGCGTCAGAAAACGATTGATGGCTTTATTGCGGATTTCTATTGTCACGTTGCAAGGCTGGTCGTGGAAGTGGACGGTTCACAACATTATGATGAGCAGGGACTGGCATACGACAAAGAACGCTCCGCCATTTTTGCCGAATATGGTGTGAAGGTGATTCGGTTTTCTAATCTGGAAATAGAGCAGAGCTTTCAAGAAGTTTGCAGTGCAATTGATTTGGAAGTCAGGAAGCGGGTTCAGGAACTGGAAGATACTCCCTCAGTCAAAGCCTAGCGGCTTTGCCAGCTCCCTCTGGGAGGGAGCCTATAACGTAGAGGTAAGGTAAAAGCCTCCCTCTTAGAGGGAGGTGGCACGGCGCAGCCGTGACGGAGGGAGTGGTGGAGACTGGAAGTGCTGGAATTGGTGAAAGAGCACGGATGCAGGAATATTTTGGGTAACTATGGATGGAAAATTGGAATCAGACTCATAGATGGAGGTAATAGAATGAAAATGGTTGATGATGAGATAATAAAAATGCTTCAAGAAAAAGTAGCAAAAGGAGAGCTTCCCCCGATTTATGCTATGCCTGATGCAGTGGAAGCAATGATTGAGCATGACGAGAAGGTGAAGCAGCAAAAAGGATGGATTGAAAAGTATCCTCTGATAAAAACAGGGAAAGTACCGATTGAAAATTTTAATGATAAGGTATTACCCAAATTATCAAAAAAAGCAGTTGATTACGGATTTCAGATTTTACTGATACAGTTGGTAGCTGAACTTGACATTACAAACGAAAACATTGTTGAATATTGTGATCTTTGGAAAGAAATACGAACCAAAAGTGGACGTTTTTTGATTGAAAACAGCTATTTGAACTTTAAAGAAAGCCATCTTGGGAAAAGTATAGTTCATGATTTGAAACATTTTGCTGATATGATGATTTCCATTGTATGGACACTTTCTCAGGAAGACGTTGTCACGAAAGTGGAAATTGATGGCATTGGAAAGTATTTGAAGAATAAAAAATCTTTGGGATGTTTTTCCGAATATGTCGATTTTTTGACCGTGCTTAATGAAATGGATAACACACAAAAACATGCAGTAACGAATCAGATGGGGATGCTTATTGGAAGAGATGAGCCTTGCTTTCATTGTATTGACTCGAATCATAATAAAGATATTTGGCATGTTGGTGTGAAAAATGTCTCTGTAGCACAGACGATTGAACAATTTAATTCGTTCTATAAATTCTCTATGGATAAGATTTCGGAATTGTGCAGTTGAGATTAGGATATAGTTCTGTGCGGAATGTTGAAAGGAGGCGGTGAAAATGAACTTCCGGCATGATTTTGCTGAAATGGCAAGAGAAGAGTTTAGAAATCTTGGGATGAGTGTTCCAAAAGAATGGGATGATTATGAAATCTGCATAAAGCTCTTTCAGGTATTGCAACGCCATATAAACTCGAATATTCCATATTACGTACTTTATTCAAAAGAACTTTTGCAGAAACTTCCCTATTTACCGGAGTCAGATAGGCGTGAAATTAAGAGGATTGAATGGTGTTTGCGAAATTGTCAGTCGATAACAGAATATATGAGCAGGGACATCAATACGACGTCGATGAGAAAATCGGATTTCATGCTAAAAAACTGGGAAATTTACCATGTTCATCTTGAGAAAGTTCAAAAGAATAAAAAGTGTACAAATCCGCACTTGTTGTTTTTCCAAATAAAAGGGCAGGTTGCTCATTTTATTGATGTGAAAAAACACCCACAGGGGAGCGACTGGTTTGATAGAGATTTACTAGAGATTGTTTATCAAAATTGGCCTAATCTGTTAGTATATCCGAATGGGCTAAGGCCGTGTGAGAACTTACCGGATAATCAAATTTACGAATTGACAAAAAGGTGTGTGGCATTTATACCATTTCATGGGGGAGTGCTATTTCCGACAAGTATGGGAGTGATGTCTTCTGGCGACAGTGGAACAGCAGTACGTGCGATTCAATTTATTTTTAATAGTTTTGCTTTGTGGGAAAAACAACTTGAAAAAGATGAGAAGAGGTTAAGAACAGAAATTAACCGAATTCATCATCCAATGCCGGAAAAACTTGATTTTTCGCTAATCATCGAAAAGAACAATTTTGTTGCATATGAAGAGTACGCACAAATAAAAGTAAAAATGTTTGTGGTTCCCTTGCTTCTTCAAAGTGCAAAATAAAGGAAAGGTGATTATATGTCCAACTTCTCCTATCTCTCCACCCACCCCGAATACTCCCTCTTCGCATCTGCTGCCATCGAGGCCGAGAAAGTGTTCTCCACCTCTCCGGCGATGTGCGCGGTGGGGTGCCGGAAGGCGTTGGAGCTGGCGGTGAAGTGGGTGTATGCGGCAGACAAAACCATCACGATGCCCTACAAGGACAACCTGCAATCCCTGTTGCATGAGCCGAGTTTCCGGTTCGCGGTGGATCGCAATGTGTGGAGCGTGCTGCCCAGCATCGTGAAGGCGGGCAATCTGGCGGTACATACAGGGCATAGCGTGTCGGCGGCGGATGCAGTGTTCAGCCTGCGGGGGCTGTTCGATTTCATCCAGTGGGTGGATTACTGCTACGGCACGGACTATGTGGAGCGCTCCTTTGATGAAACAGCCATCCCCGGCGAAAAGGTAGCGCTGGACGAAAAGAAGATCCGGGAGCAGGAAAGTCTGCTGACCCAGAAAGATGCCGAGTTGGAAGCCTTGCGCAAGCAGGTGGAGAGCCTTTCGGCGGCGTACACGGCCAGCAAACAGCAGAACCAGCAGAGTCGCAGTTTCACCGCCGCCGACCTGACCGAGGCCGAAACGCGGCAGAAGATCATCGATATCGACCTCAAGGCCATGGGCTGGAAATTCACCGGGCCGGCCGCTGATGTGCGCACCGAGTACGAAGTGGACAACATGAACGGCGTGCTGGGGCAGAAGGGTTATGCAGACTATGTGCTGATGGGCAAGGACGGCTTGCCGCTGGCGGTCATTGAAGCCAAGCGCAGCACCAAAGACCCCAACATCGGGCGCAAGCAGGCTCAGCTTTATGCAGACTGTCTGGAGCAGAAGTTTGGCCGCCGTCCGATGCTGTTTACCACCAACGGCTACACCACCTATTTCTGGGATGAGCAGAGCGGCCCGCAGCGTGCCGTGAGCGGGGTGTTCTGCAAGGACGACTTGCAGAAGCTGATGAACCGCCGCACCGAGAAAAAGCCGCTGGACACCATTGAAATTGACGACAAAATCACCGACCGCTACTATCAGAAAAACGCCATCCGGGCAGTCTGCGCCCATATTACGCAGGGCTTCCGGCGCAATCTGCTGGTCATGGCAACGGGCACGGGCAAGACCCGTACCGCATCCAGCCTGACCGATGTGCTGAGCCGCGGCGGTCATGTGACCAACGTGCTCTTTCTGGCAGACCGCACTGCACTGGTCAAGCAGGCAAAGGACGACTTCAAAAAGTATCTGCCGGACCAGTCGCTGTGCAACCTATGCTCCTCTAAGGACGATAAGGCCGCGCGCATTGTGTTTTCCACCTATCCCACCATGCTCAACGCCATCGACAACGCCAAGACCAAGGACGGTGTGCCGCTGTTTTCGCCCGCCCACTTTGACCTTATCATCGTGGACGAGAGCCACCGCAGCATTTTCAAGAAATACCGCGCCATTTTTGATTATTTCGATGCCGTTCTGGTGGGTCTGACCGCCACCCCGAAAACCGACGTGGACCGCAACACCTACGACTTTTTCGAGATGGAACATGGCATCCCCACCTACGCCTACGATTACGACACGGCGGTCTACACCGACCATGTGCTGGTGCCTTACTACAACTACGAGGTCAAGACGAAATTCACCGAAGAGGGCATCCACTACGATCAGCTTTCACCGGAGGATAAGGCCCGCTACGAGGACGATTTTGCCGAGGACGACACCCTGCCCACCTTCATCCCGTCCGAAAAGCTGAATAAGTTCATCTTCAACGCCAACACCGTGGACACGGTGCTGCAAGACCTGATGGAACGGGGCATCCAGACGGCAGGCGGCGACCGCATCGGTAAGACCGTCATCTTTGCCCAGAACAAGCGCCACGCGGAGTTTATCCGGGAACGCTTCGGCAAGCTCTACCCGCAGCTGGAGACCCAGCACCCGGGGTTCATCCAGCGGGTGGTCTGCGACGACGCCTATGCGCAGTCCATTATTGACGACTTCAAGCAGCCAGACAAGCCGCCGTTTATTGCGGTCTCGGTAGATATGATGGACACGGGCATTGATGTGCCGGAGTGCGTGAATCTGGTGTTTTTCAAAAAAGTGCGCAGCAAAACGAAGTTCTGGCAGATGATAGGCCGTGGCACGCGGCTCTGCCCATCCCTTGCCTGCGTGGATGCCATCGACGGCGAATATACGGGCAAACGGCGGTTTCTGATCTTCGACTACTGCGGCAACTTTGAATTTTTCCGTCAGAAACCCAACGGCTACGAGAGCGCGGACACCAAGAGTCTGTCCGAGAGCATTTTCTGCAAGCAGGTGCGGATCGCCGCCACGCTGCAGGATGGAGCCTATGGGGACGAAAAATACCAGAACTGGCGCAAGATCTTAACGGAGACCTGCCGTGCCGAGGTGGGAGCGCTGAACCCGGAGCTGGTATCCGTGCGGCTGCACCGACAGGCCGTGGAACACTATCAAAAGCCAGAAGCCTTTGTCAGCCTGACCGAAACGGATAAGGGTACTCTGATGAAAGAGGTGGCACCGCTCATCTCGCTGGACGACAAAGATGAAGCCGCCAAGCGGTTCGATAACTTTGTGTATGGCTTGCTGCTCTGTGAGCTGGAGGGTCTGCCGGGGCTGGGCCGCGCCCAGAAACAGCTGCGCAATACAGCGGCAATGCTGGAAGGGAAGGCTACCATCCCGCAGGTGCAGGCAAAGCTGCCCTTCATCCGGGAGGTGCAGACAGACGAATTTTTGACCTCGCATGATCTGCTCCGCTTTGAGGAAATGCGGCAGGAGCTGCGGGAACTCATCAAGTTTCTGGTGGAGGGCGGCGAGGGGCAAAAGCCTGTCTACACGGCCCTTGCTGACCCGGTACTGGAACAGACCGAGGGCAAAACGTTGGATTCCGGCTATGATTTCGGCGAGTACCGGGAACGTGTGAACCGCTACATCATGGAGCACCGCAGCGATACGCTGGCCATCCACAAGCTGACCCAGAACATCCCGCTTTCTCAGGGCGATTACATTGAGCTGGAACACATCTTCACCAGCGAACTGGGCAGTAAAGAAGATTATGCCCGGGAGTTCAAAGACACTCCGTTTGGTCTGCTGGTGCGCAAGGTGGCAAAGCTGGACCACGATGCTGCCATGCAGGCATTTTCCAAGTTCATCAACGATGAATCGCTGAATGCAAAGCAGATCGCGTTCGTGCAGAAGGTCATTCATTACATCGAGCAGAACGGTTATGTGGAAAGCAAAGCGGTGTTGATGAAACCACCCTTTGACCAGCCCATTCTGTTTACCCGCCTGTTTGATGGCAAAACAGGCAGTGAGCTGATGGAGACAATCAATTCGGTGAAAGAGAATGCCACCCATGTGACTGCATAAAGCAGTGGAATGTACTAATAAAATACGGTATAATACGCTTGAACGATATTGAACCGAATTGCAGGTGATACCATGCCTTTCCCCCTCGACCATTACATTGAAGCCTCTCATGTTGATTACAAGGAACGCCTTGAAGAGAAAAAGCCGCGCAGCTGGCTGAAATCGGTGTCGGCCTTTGCCAATACCGAGGGCGGACACTTGATTTTTGGCGTAAAGAATGAGCCGCGCGAGGTCGTAGGATTGGAAAATCCGCA
>ERZ841116.215-NODE-215-length-50578-cov-11.117234_pt1 | contig 50578 bp, 57 predicted proteins | sample MGYA00519875_ERZ841116 | MGnify/ENA primary metagenome ERZ841116 (study PRJEB31850, sample SAMEA3708889) | human gut metagenome | biome: human gut; feature: human-associated habitat; material: faeces | place: China | collected 2014 ... | reverse complement strand
CATGTATCTTATCTATATGCTCTGGTAAAATTCCTTTTAGTTGATGTTGTTTTAGATCTTTTATTCCAGCTTTATCTACTACAGCTACGTATCCACCTAAGTCTTCTGCAGTTCTTTCTATACCATAGTTTTCATCTAGTATTTCTATAGTAGTTTCTATTGTAGATAGTACTTCTATTGGTAGTTCCTTTGCTACTCCTAAGTCTTGCTTTTTCCAAATATTTATTATCATTATTATTCCTCCTTTATTTGAAAACAAAATAAGCTAGATGAGTATTTTATCTCATCTAGCCTTATCATGGTTATAATATATATTTGAAATTACTTCTTATTACAACTTATTTTTAATATCTTCGTTTAAATCTTTCTCTTTATTAAGTTTATCCAATATTAAATATCCCCAAAAAGATACTATTCCTGATAAAAATATTACACTTAATGTAACTTCATTAATGTAACTCATATATGCATCGCTAACTCCTACACCTGATAACATTCCAGAAAAAATGTATCCGATAATAATCGTTACGATACTTCCAATTAAATATTTCATAATATATTTTATCCTTCCATTATCTGTAGCACATAAGTGGATTTTGTGGGCCTATAGACTCAACTTCAGGAGAAAAACTTATCCCTGCACTTGCTGGAAATGAAACACTTGGACTTATAGATAGTGTTGAATGTCCATACTTAACTCCAACTCCAACTTGCTTTATATCTTCATTTTTTCTATGTAAATAAACTTTTCCTTGTCCCGATTTAGCATAAGTTAATCCGTTATTTCCTAAAACTTTAAATTTAAAAGATGCGCCTGTATTTCCTGCTCCATCTATAGATGCAGATATCTTTTTACTAGAGCTAACTCCTGAACTATTTAACGGTTGATATGATACATTTAGATAAGAATTATTATGGAAATACATTCTTTCACCGTTAGATACAGCCATTAAATCAGTTCCTCTAAAAAGTGGTGCTCCATTCCATTTAAATGAAAAATTTACTACAAGATTCGTAGCTTTATTAGTCTTGTCATAATAAAAACTATCTTTACTTCTAGTTACAGTACAAGTAGCACTTGCTCTTATCATTTGTTCTTCTGAACCATCAAAATTTCTAATTATATTTATTTGTTCATTATCATATCCTAATCCTGATAAAAATTCATTAGATAATTCATTTAACTCATCTATGTTTTCACTAAATGCTTCTTTGTATTCTCTTATTTGCTTTATATCTTGATCTGAGTATCCTATTTCTCTTAACTTAGATTCACTTTTTTTATTTAGCTCCTTTAATTTAAGATACTCATTTATTGTTTCTGTTTCCTCACTATCATTTAATATTTGTATATTTTTATTTTCTAAACCAGTATTATTCTCCATCGCATTTACATTACTTAATACAGGTGTTGTAACTGCTACCCCACTAAAGCTAATGCTATACTCTTACTTGCTCTTTTCTTAAAATTCATTTCAATCTCCTCCTTTGTAATTGGATGACATAGATATTCATCCTTAGACCCTATGTTTTTCCAAACCTCAATTTATCAAGGTTTGGTTTTTCAATTTCTTAATTTGATTATATTTGGAAAATTATGTAAATAAAAGTCTTTAATTATAATAATCTTTGTGATATTATTGTCATATATGAATTTTAATTAAAAATAGCTATACCAATCACTAATGGTACAGCTATTATCTTACTAACTTTTATTAATTTTTCTTACAAAAACCGCGCTCCGTTACTTGTGATACGGTTCATTATTATTGATTCTAAACATTTTATAAATTTGTACTAATTATAACCAATATTTATCTAGTTATCTTCCTTGCTAATGTAGCCGTCCATATTCCCATCATAGTTAATCCTAAAAACATCTCAACACCAGATAAAAAAATACTTATATTTACAGGCGTTATATCACCATAACCTACAGTTGTAAATGTTACAGTACTAAAATACAAACAACTCATAAAATCTGTTATCACATTTCTTTTCAAAAATCCATGTGAAAAAACATCTACATAATTTATAGTAACCCCTTCTATACTAAGTCCCGTAAACATGTATATAACAGCAAAGACAAATATTATTTCAAGTGATGTTATAAGTGCATATGTAGGTCTTTCTCCATAACCACATAATAGCCAAAATATTGTTGACTTTGTCTTATCTATTCCAGTAAGAGATTTATTCTCAACACACTTAGATAAGTAATAATACTCTGATGCATAATTTACTAAATTATTCTCCTCTAACTTTTTAGCTATACTCTTATATACTTTTGCAGCTTTCTCATAAGACTTTTTATATTTTTTATCTAGCTTAATTGTATCTATAAAAACATATTCATCTAATTTAGTTATATTTTTATCTTCAAATTTTAATTTTTCTATAGCTGAATTTACAATTTTTAAGCCCCTACAATCACAATCACTTATTTGATTATTAGCTATAAACATATTACTAAAAATAGCATTTTCTAAAATAGATTCTATAAATTTTAAATCACTAATTCTACATTCTTTAAATACACTACTTTCCAAATTACAATTTTTAAATATACTTTTCATAAAAATGCATTCATCTGAAAATATATTTATATTATCAGATTTATAAAATCTACAATTTTCAAATAGTACATTTTCAAATATACATTTTGAAAATATATTTCCTTTAAATATACAATCTTTAAATATTATATCTTTAAATTTACATCTCTTAAAATTGTTATATTCTAATTTTGCATAAGAAATTATATTTATATCCTTATTTATATGCCCTTTTATACTTTTATCTTCTATATGAGTAAATAATATTTTTCCTTTATCTTCTATATTATAATTGTCTTCTCTATCTAAAGTTGATTTTCCCTTTATATGATTTTCAGATTTTAAAAATCTATTATTATATAAATTTAGCTGTAAGTAATAATTTTTTTTATGATTATTAATTCTATTTTCCAATTCTATATTTATATTTTTCTTTATCTTCTCAACATTTTGAAGTTGCATTTTTTTCCCCTTCGCTTAAATATTCATATCTATAAAAATTTATATTCTCTAAAATAATAAAATTTCCTACTTTATAGAATACTTGTCTAATTTAATTAATATAACTATAATATATAAATTTATTTATACAATTTTTAAGGGGGATAAAATGGATAATAAAATTAATGAACTTAAGAAAAACTTACCTAAAGAAAGTTGCTCTTTTTGCACACATCTTTCTTTAGATGGTCCAGATGAAAATCTTAAATACAATGTTAAATGTGTTATATTCGACAGTCTACCAAAATGTAATGATAATTGCGAATACTTTGAACCAGAATATAGTGGTATAAATAGTTATGATTTAGATGATTTGTATATTAAGTTTCTAGATTCTTGCTTGAGAGTTTCTTATTATGAATATAAAAAATCTATACATTGGAAATTGTTTAAAGATTATGCTTTAAATAAGTTAGGTAATAAATGTTGTAAATGTGGCAATGAAGAAAATTTAGATGTGATTCATATAAATAAAAATTTAGGAAGAGAAACATTAGATGACGTAGCTGTTATGTGCTTTAATTGTATTTATGACTTATAAAAACTTATATTGATCTTAGTTACTATATCTACTTTTTATTATACTAACTTTAATCTATTAAATTTATACATTAAAAAGTAATAAACTAAAATATAGTTTTATTACTTACATAATTTGCTAGGTATAAATATTTTCACTATTTGTTATAAAAATAATCTCTATGTAAATAATAAGTTATATATTATTTTATGGAGGTATACATATGACTTTAAATTGTTCTGCTTATAATTGTACTTATAATAAGTCTGGTACTTGTTACGCTGGAAAAATAACTATCTCTGGAACAAAGGCAACTAACTCATCAAATACACATTGTTCTACTTTTTCAGAAAGTAACGGAAATTTAACTAATTTATCTAGCAATTATTTTACTACATCTAACGATATAATTTGTAAAGCTGTAAATTGTCATTATAATGCTAATCATACATGTACTGCAGATAGTGTACACGTAAATGACTCTCATGTAAACTGTGATACTTTTATAAATGATTAAAATCATTCTCTATTATTAAAACATATATATTTATAGTATTTTTAACCTGTTGTGCTAATTATTTTACTAATAATATTGAAATTACTATATAGTTTTTAACTATCAAAATGTAGATTGTTATAATCTAGTATTTTCAATAATCATATTTAATTAGCACAGCAGGTTAATTATATAGTTTATAATAAATAATACAACTACAGGCATTTCTGCTATAACATTTATTCACTAAACTTTTTAATTATGTCATCTAAACATGATTGACATATAGAATAGTTATTATAATACTTTATATTATCTTGTGTACTGCAAAATAAACATTTAGATTTTGATTTTGCAATTTCTATATGGTCATCAAACAGTTTTATGCTAACTACTTCATTTTGTTCAAAGTTTAATTTATTTCTCATTTCTTTTGGTATAACTATTCTTCCTAGATCATCTATATGACGTTCTATTCCTAATGATAATTCTTTTGATGTACTTTTTTCCATAACTGTAAATTAATCCCTCCTTAATATTCTATTATACATTTATTTTCAGAATATTTGTTAAGGTAATTTTTGGTAATTCTCAATTTAATAATACTTTATTTTACTAAATCAGCTTCACTATATATCCTTACATCTTCTTCTTTATTTAATACCCTAAGTATACCTAAAGATAAAGATTCTAATTCATTTTCTCCTGGCATAACACAAACATCACTTATAAACTCTACTCTTTTTCTTATATTTTCAGTGATAAGATTAGAGTAAGCTATCCCTCCAGTTAATATTATTGTATCTACTTTTCCATATACTACTGTTGCTAATTCTCCTATACCTTTTGCTATTTGATAAGTCATAGCTTCATGAACCAATTTTGCATTTTCATTTCCATCACTTATCATTTTTTCAACTTCTCTTACATCAACAGTACCTAAGTATGAAGAAATTCCACCTTTACCCCTAATAGTTTTAAGCATCTCTTTGTGTGTATAGTTTCCTGAGAAACATCTATCAATTAGCTTTTTACAAGGTACTCTTCCCGATCTGTCTGGAGAAAAAGGACCTTCATCATCAGATACTATATCTACCATTTTGCCATTTTCGTGTACACTTAGGGTTATTCCTCCACCTAAATGAGCTACTATTAAATTTAATTCATCATATCTTTTATTGTTATCTTTAGCATACTTTATAGCCATAGCCCTTGAGTTTAATGCATGGCTTAAACATTCTCTATCCATTCCATTAACTCCAGACAATCTTGCCACATCAGTTAACTCATCAACTGATACTGAATCATATATGTATGCATTAATTCCTAAATTTTTAGATATTTCATAAGATATTATTGCACCTAAATTTGATGCATGTTCTAAAACTGGTTTATTTATTAGTCTATCTATCATTTCATCATTTACTAAATACGCTCCAGATTTAACTGGTGGCAATAATCCACCCCTTCCAACTATAGCACTTAAAGAATCTAACTTTATATTATTTTCTTTCAATGCCTTTAATACTTTTTCTTTTCGCATTTCAAATTGTTCCTGTACTTTATCGTACTTTTCTAAATCTTCTACTTTATGGTCTATAGATTTTACTAATATCTGTTTTTCATTATCATATACAGCTATTTTAGTTGATGTAGAACCTGGGTTAATAGCTAATATTCTATAAATCATATATTTCCCCCTTAAAATATAAAAATTGCTATCTCAAAATAGAATTTATTAGTTACCTATAAAATTCTATTTTGAGATAGCATCAATAATTAATTAGACTTTAAAGGAAATGCTTCTTCTGAAACCATTTCCATTCCTTTTTTAAATGCTTGTAAGTTTATATCAACAAATTTTTCTTTAATATTTTCTCTTATTATACTTTCCCAATCTATATCTTCAAGGCTCATAGATTTTACTAATGCTCCTAAAAGTATTATATTCATTACTTTTGCATTGCCCAACTCTTTTGCTTTATCTGCTGCGTTTATTATAGTTGCATTTAATCTATTAAGCTCATCTTCTATTTCTTTTTCTTTATAAATAGCTTTACCTGTCAAAACTGGTATAGAATCTATTCTATAATTATTTACAACTATCTTTCCTTCTGGCTTTAAATATTCTAACCACCTTAAAGCTTCCATTTTTTCAAATGATACTAATATATCTGCACCACCTATTTCAATAACTGGTGAATAAACTTTTTCTCCGTACCTAACTTGTGAAGATACTGAACCTCCTCTTTGGCTCATTCCATGTATCTCACTCATTTTTACATCATATCCAGCATTCATAAGACCTGTAGTTAATAATTTACTTGCAAGTATAGTTCCTTGACCTCCTACACCTACTAGCATAATACTTTTTGTCATACTAATTTACCTCCTTAGATATAGCATCCTTTGGACATACTTGACTACATACCTCACAACCTAAACATTGATTTTTATCTATGCATACTAATTTTTCTTCTGATTTAAATGATATGGCAGGACATCCTGTTTTCATACACAACTTACATCCTATACATTTATCAGTATCAACACTACATTTAAAAGTAAATGGATTATTAAATTCTTCTATATCTTGTCTTGAGAATTTTTTAAGAGCACATGGCCATCTTGTTATTATTACTGATGGTTCTTCTAAATTAAATGCCCAATCTAAGGTTTCTTTTACTTGTGATAAATTATTTGGGTTTATAGTTCTTATGTGCTTAACTCCACATGCTTTAACTAACTCTTCTATATTTACTTCACTAGTTACATCACCTTGTAATGTATATCCTGTACCTGGATTTTGTTGATGTCCTGTCATTCCAGTTATTCTATTATCTAATATTACTGATATAGAATTTCCTTTATTATAAACAACATCTAATAATGAGTTTATTCCTGTATGGAAAAATGTTGAATCTCCTAAAACTCCAACAACTCTTATCTTGTTGTTTTCTTTCATATTAAATACTTTTTGAGCACCATGACCACTACTTAAACTTGCACCCATACAAATAGTAGTATCCATAGCATTATATGGAGGCGCAAATCCTAGAGTATAACATCCTATATCACCTGTAATCATAACATTTTTTCTTTTTCCTAGTTCATAGAAAAAACCTCTATGAGGACATCCTGCACATAATCCTGGAGGTCTATTAACTACTAAATCTTTGTTATAATCTATAGTATCATTTGTTTTACCAAATACTGATTTTCTTATAACATCTGGTGTAAGTTCTCCATATGAAGGGAATATATCTTTACCATGACATTTTATATTATTAGCTTTTAATTGTTCTTCTATAAATGGGTCATTTTCTTCTATTACATAAACGTTATCTACTTTAGAAGCAAATTCTTTTATTTTTTCCATTGGTAGAGGATTTGTAAATCCCAGCTTCATATATGATGCATCATCTTTAAATACTTCTTTTGCATAGGTATAACACATTCCTGATGCAACTATACCTATTTTAGTATCATTTATTTCATAATTATTTAAGTGAGTATTATTAGAGTACTCTAGTAATTTACTCATTCTATCATCTATTTCTACTCTTCTTACTCTAGCATGAGCTGGTACTGTTAAATTCTTTTTAGGATTTTTAATATACTCCTTTATAGGAACTTCTACCCTATCACTACACTCAACTATTCCTTTAGAATGACAAAGTCTTGTTGTAACTCTAAATAAAACAGGCGTATCGTACTTTTCACTTATTTCAAATGCCTCTTTAAGCATATCCTTAGCTTCTTGACTAGTTGATGGTTCAAACATAGCTATTTTTGCAAACTTAGCATAGTTTCTATTGTCTTGTTCATTTTGTGAAGAATGCATTCCAGGTTCATCTGCAGTTATTAAAACCATTCCTCCATTTACTCCAGTATATGAAAATGTAAATAATGGATCAGCCGCAACATTAACTCCAACATGCTTCATAGATGCCATAGTTCTAGCTCCTGCAATTGACCCTCCTATAGCTGCTTCTAATGCTACTTTTTCATTAGTTGCCCATTCTGCTACTATATCTTCTTTATATGTAGCTACATTTTCTAATATCTCAGTACTTGGCGTTCCAGGATATGCAGATGCAAATCTTACACCTGCTTCATATGCTCCACGTGCAATAGCTTCATTGCCAGTCATTAATAATTTCATAGCTTAGTTTCCCCCACAAATATTTATATTTTTAACCCTTAGCTAAAACATGATTTAATGCATTTTTTATAATACTTGGTGCAATAGCACATTTTTCTTCTGATACTGCACATACTGCAAATCTAAGTCCTTTTTTAAGCGGTACTACAAACACATTATCTTTTGTTAATTCTTCACTAACAGCTTTAGGGTCTTCACAAGGTATACTTATAAAGAATCCATCTATATATGGAAGAATATCAAGTTCACACTTTTTAGCACTTTCTACAAATGCTTTTGCTCTTTTACTTAACATATCTTTGTATATTTTCTTTTCATCCATATATTCTTTATATTTTTTAGGATCATTAATTATATTAGTAAGAACTTTCATAGGAGCTCTATTACAATTTGACCAGTTTGCTCTACAGGAATGGACACAAGAATAGTAGAATTGTTCTGCTACATCTTCACTAGATGATATACAAATAGCTGCTCCCATTCTCATTCCATAAGCAGTAAATCCTTTTGACATACTAAATCCAACTATAACTAGTATATTTTCTGGAAGGTTTGTGAATTTTTCAAAGAATTTTCTGCATCCATCATCATCTTTTACAAAGTCGATGTATGCAACGTCTACAAATAATATTATTTTTTTCTCTGGATTTTTGGCTACTTCTTTTGATAAGTCTAATATTTTATCCCAATCATCATCTGGAACGCTATATCCTGTTGGGTTATGAGCTGGTGTGTTTAATATAGTGAATATTCTTTCTTGTTTAGATGCTATATCTAAAAATTTTTCTTTAAAAGAGTTGAAATTGAAATTGTTATTTTCATCTAATAGTTGATATGTAGTTACTTTTCTTCCTACTTCTTCGCTTATGTTTACATATGGACTCCAGAACCAATCTGATGTTAATATTTCATCACCTTCATTAGTATAATTCCATACTGCAAGTTTTATAGCTCCACTTCCACCAGGAGTTGCAACTGCTCTTATATGTGCCTCTGGCATAGAATCTTTAAAACAAGCTTTTTTTACTGCTTCTAAGTAATCCTTTTGACCTGCTATTGATGCATATGCTGCTATTTCTGAATTTGGTAATGATTTATATTCATCAAATACAGTATTTAAAGTTATAAGATTTCCATCATCATCTGTTAATGCTCCTATAGTAGCATTTATTACATTTTCTTTACCAAAATCATTTATAGCCTTTTGAGCCCTTTCTGATATATTAAAAATTGGGTCTGAAACTCTTGGCCAATTGGCATGTTTTGCAACCATTGTTTCTTTCATAAAAAGTCCCCCTTTTAAAATTAATAAAAGTAAATATCATACTATTATATATTTTATTCTATACTTTTTATTTTTAAAACTATTTTGTATAATGAATAAGCTCTGTTAGAGTATTATATTGTAGTGATTTTTCAAATAAATTAGTATCTTTATTAACTTAGCTAACTTTGTTATGTTATTATTATAAAAATAACCATATCTTAGTATTTTCAATAATTTGAATTATAAGATATGATTACTTATTTTAACTTAACTCAACAAATCTATTTCTAATAGTAATTCTAATTATATCTTTATATTTAGTCGACACATTTATGAACATATCTTTAACTAGTCCACTTTTCTTATTATTTTTACTTAGTTGTATAAACTTAAACCAACCTAGATAATTAAATATACCATTTTTAAATTTAGTATATATATGTATACCATTCATATATTTATTAATAGATATATGAATGGTATGGAGGTTCTATTTTTATGCAGTTTAGAAATGGTAAAATGTATATTCCAACAGATAAAGGTTCTTTATCCGTCAACGGAGTTGGATATTTAGAGATTGAGTCCGATTTAATTAGATTAAACCTTGGAATTACAAGTGATAGTAAAAGCGCTGAGGAGGCTAAAGATAAAAATTTACAAACACTTGAAAGCTTAATTACTAGCTTAACTGACTATGGTATACCTAAAGAAGACATAAACACTAAAGATATATCAGTTACTAGAAATTATATTGGATGTGATAATCAACAATTATCATTTATTGTAACTAATTTAATTACAGTTATGATACATGATGTATCAAAATTAAAAGATATTTATTCTTTAGCTATAGAAAATGGTGCTAACGATAATATAAATGTAGACTTCTTACTATCTAATTCTACTTATTATTACAGTAAAGCACTAAAAAAAGCTAGTAAGGATGCACTTAATAAGGCTGCTTTGCTAGCTAGTAGTTTTAATATTAAATTCAATCCAGCTCCATTTAAAATAATTGAAAAAAGTTCTTCTTTATACTCTATTGCTTACTCTTCTTCTAAATCATTTGTAGCTTCTACTCAAGATTTATCATCTGGATTAGTTAAAATTACTGCAGAAATTGAAGCTATCTTTACTACTGTCTCTTGTTAAATAAAAGTTACTTTAAATTTTTAATACTTAATTAATAATAGTAAAAAATACCTTAGATATATTTTTTATATCTAAGGTATTTTTTATTTATTATCTAGAATAATATTCAACAACTAAAATATCATCTATCTCTATTGGAACTTCATTTCTTTCAGGTTTTCTAGTAAGTACACCTGAAAAGTTCTCTAAATCCTTTTCTAAATAAGGATATTGGCTAGTAACATTTTGTTGAAAACTTTCTTTAAACATTGTATTATTTCTAGACTTTTCTCTTAAAGATATAACTTCTCCTATAGATACTCCATAAGAAGGTATATTAACTTTCTTTCCATCAACTAGTATATGTCCATGAACAACCATTTGACGAGCTTGTCTTATAGAACTTGCTAATCCTAATCTATATACTAAATTATCTAATCTACATTCTAATGCTTGTATTAAAGCTGTACCTGTAGATTCCTTAGATTTCTCAGCTTTCTTTACATAATTAGCAAATTGCTTTTCTAACACACCATAGTATGCTCTTAATCTTTGCTTCTCCAGTAACTGTACTCCATAAGGTGAAAGTTTCTTGTCTGCTCTAGACGTTCCTTTTACTGCTCTATCCATTGCTTTTGGATGTCCACATACATTTAAGCCTAGTCTTCTACATTGTTTAAATCTAGGTCCCATCATTTTTGCCATAATTATCATCTCCTATTAATATTAGAAATTTGCCGCGATAACTTTAAGCCTAAATTTAATATACCACATTTTTTTATAATTGTAAATGAATTTCATTATCGTTAAAATAAAAAACTACGATACAGATCGTAGTTTTTTTAGACGTATGTGTAATTATTTTAAGTAAATTAAAAGTTATGGCAAGTATAAGCGATACATCAATATGTAAAACATAGAAAAATATTATAGCGTGCTGAAGGTTATAATATTTTAAAGTTTACACAATAAATCACTTATAAGTACATAATTAAGTATATATGTACTTTATAACTTTTACTTATTTAAAGTATAACATACATAATCATCGTTGTAAATAATAATAATTATCATTTTCAACATTTTATATAAATTTATTAAATATCAAAATAAAAGTTTTAAAAATTATGTCCCTAAAATTATTATTGATAGTAATATCAATCTAATAAATAATAAATGCTTTACTTCCTCTTTTTTATCTTTAGTTTTTAATTATATTAAAAAAAGTCTACATTACAGTAGACTTTTTATATCACACAATTTTCTATTTGAATTATATAATCTTGGCATTTCTCACAAATTATTATACTTACTATATAGCTATCATCAACTTTACCTTGTCTAGATAATTTGTTAAATGATAATCCTTTATACTCTTTACTTATATCACTTATTACATACTCGCCTTTTTTAGTAAGTATATAAAAATGATACTCTAAAAATCCAAAAAACTTTTGCTTTTCTTTTACACCTGCTAAACACTCAGGACATGCTTCTTGATAATATTCTATATCAAAGTCAACATCATCTGCTTCATTTAACATATTTAATATACTATCAACATTTATACCTTTAACTGGCTTTTCTTCATCATTAATTAATTCACTACAATTATTTGCATTTAATATATACTCTGTATCTTCGTAAGTAAATTTATATTCACTCATATTAGCACCTCTTTAATTTATTCTATTTCTGATTTAAACGGAACCTTTTCACTTATTGCTTGTGAGTATTCCTCTTCATCTATATAACCAAGTTCTTTCATCTTGTATAATATAACTTCTTGTCTTTTCTTAGCTTCTCTATGCTCTTTATATTTAGCTGGATTATTAGTTATTCCCACTAACATAGCACTTTGAGCTAAAGTTAAATCTTGTACATTTTTTCCAAAATATACTTTTGAAGCTTTTCCTACTCCATAAGCTGACTTACCAAAATAAACATTATTTAAATAAGTACATAGTATTTCATCCTTAGTCATAAATTTGTCCATTTGAGTAGCATAGTAAATATCTTTTATCTTTCTTTTCATAGTTCTATCATCACTAGTTAAAAGATTTTTAGATATTTGCATTTCTATAGTACTTCCACCTTGAGTAGTATCTGATAATATATTATGCAATAATGATCTTGTTAAAGATATAATATCTACACCTTTGTGTTCATAAAATCTTTCATCTTCTATAGAAACTAATGCCTCTTTTAAGTATTTTGGTATTTCATTATCAGGTACTACCTCACTACTTATATAATTCTCTCTCAATATTTCTTTATTTATAACTTTTGTATCTCTTAAAGAAGATACTACAAATACAGATCCAACTGCTGATAATCCAACAAATAAAGCCAATGTAACTATTAAAAATGCCTTTGCTAGTTTAAAGCCTCTTTGTTTATTCTTCTTTCTTCTACTACTTCTCGTACTTTTATTAACCTTATTTGTATTATCTCTTTTTATTTTATTATTTTCTATCTTTCTTTCATAACTTGCATTGTCTAGTCTTACTTTTTCTTTATAATATCTTTGATGTTGTTTAGATTTATAATTATAATCATTTGAGCTTACTTTTTTTCTTCTTATTCTATTATCATCATTATTATTATAATTCATATGATCCTCCTAAATATTATAAATTTAATTATACCTTGTTATATAAAATAAATCAAAGTACAAATTTGTAAGATATTTATAAAATTAGTGATTAAAATTGTAAATTTGGGGAATTATATATTTTGTACTATTTTTTAAGGAGGTAGTTATAAATGGCTTACTTTATAACAGATGCTTGCATAAGCTGTGGAGCTTGCGAGCCAGAATGTCCAGTTAACTGCATATCTGCAGGGGATGACAAATACATAATAGATGAAAATATATGTATAGAATGTGGTACATGCAATAGTGTATGTCCAGTTGATGCTCCTCAACCTGAGTAGTAAAAAAAAGAAAAGCATTTGCTTTTCTTTTTTATTTTATATCTATAGTTTTTACTATTGTATTATTTCTAATATCTTCTATATCAGAAAATTCCAATCTTATAGGTTCTTTAGTATTATGTAGTGTTACTCCCATTTTTAGTGTTTTGCTTTCTCCACTTTTTAAGTTTCCTATAAATCCACTTATCTCATCCTTATATGTACTTACAAAATATTTAGTAGCTAAACTACCTTGATATGGATATACATCTAAATTAGCTAATTCTATATCGTTTAAACCATTGTTTTTTACATCCACAGTTATTATAGCTGATGCATTATAAACTTCATCTAATTCTATAGATGTATTATTTATATCTATATCTGTTACCTTTATATTTATAGCTTTATCATTTATATTGCTTGTCCATATATCTTCTTCAGTTATATATTCTTTTTCTAAACAAATAGAAGCTGTAGATAAGCATAACAAAAAAAATATAGTAACTATACTTTTAAAAAATTTAGTCTTCATATTTTCCTCCTAACAATTTATTCTTATTTTATGCATAGGAAAAAATTTCATTCATCATTAGTTAAATTAAAGTAATTTTTAAATATAAATTTGTACTATTATTTTTTTATATTTTTTATTATTTTTTTCGACATTTCTATTGATTTTTTTGTCGAACTTTGATATTATTAATTCAAGGTTATTCCCCTAATAACCGATTATTTTACTCCCCAAATAAAATATATTCCCTAATAAACCCCTTTTTATAATATATTTTACCCCTTTTTATAGCCTTACTTGATCGGATTAAAGTAAGGCTATTTTTTCATATTTTTTTATTATATCTCTTATAGCTCTATAGCCTTTTGCCTTTGTTTCAACATATAAACTTTCTCTATAGTCATCTATAATCTCCCACATAGTTCCTACTTTAAGTAACATTATATTTATATAATTATCGTTAGTATTTAAAGTCCATGTAAATTTTTCTTCATTTTCTTTATTATAATACCAGTCTAAATGTGTATTTATAGATGATATATCATTCATAATTTGTAAAACATTATCATATCTATCATAAGTATTAACATTAATACATTTTTCAATTATATTTATCATCTCTTTTGGTATATGTGGTAAATATTTTTTTCTAATTGGAAATTTTCCTTTTGCACAAGCAATCTTTAGACTATTTAAATCTTTATATCGTCTTGCTTGCTTATTATACTCTTCATTGCCATTGCACAACCTATATAGCGTAGTTCCTATTTGATATATGTCTATCTTTTTATTTATTGTTGAATTTGTACATTGTTCTGGAGCTATGTGCTTATAGTATACATTTTTTAATCTTGCATTACCTAGATTATTTAAATATAATGCTGAACCAAAATCTGTAAGTATTGCACTTCCTTCATTACTTATCAATATATTATTAGGCTTTATATCACAGTGTACAATATTATTTTCATGAACATAATATATCGCTGAAAGAAAATCTAATGAATATTTTATTATTTGTCTTAGTGTAAGGTTTTGATTTTCTATTAGATGCTGAAGTGATCCATTTTTTAAGTAAGGCATCGTTATATATATATATTCATTATCATAAGATGCTGAATGTATTTCCATTATATTAGGATGCTTTAGTTTATATATTTTTTTGGATTCTTCAAAATATCTTTCAGGTTCTTTTAGACCTTTCTTATCTATTTGTTTTAGTATAAATTTAGATCCAACCTGTAAGTCTTTTACCATGTATAAAGATGAATTAACACCTTCTGACTTTATATTATTTATTACTTCAAAGTCAAACTGAGTACTTAATTGCATATCTCCACCCCATAACTTGATAGTACTTCTTCTAAAGTTCCCTCTATTTTTATAGTATACACTTCTAATTTATCTTTTATATTTAAATATGCCTTTTTTACTTTATTTTGATTTATTATCATACTCATAAATTTTCTTATATATTCTAACTTATCTCCCATACTAAATGATACTGGTATTCTTATTTCATTTTGGATGATAATATCTCTCTTATCATTATATATAGAAAATACTTCAAATTGAATTCTATCTCTATATATATTTATAGATATTAAATTCATGATATTAACCCCCTGTAAAGTAAATTCATCTTTATATACTATGAATTTAATTCAAGATTAAACACTATTTATAAAAAATTATCAAATTTTAATTCTAAAACTATGAATATTTTCTAATAATAAATTATAAATAAAATCATAACAAGAGAATACAATATTTTACTTATTATAAATTCATTTCACTTGAATAACATATCGTCAAATAGTTTCATTCAGCCAACGGATATATACTTTAAACAAGGTATTAAAGAATTATTTTACTACCGCTATATACATCATTGATCGGCTAATTAGATTTTTAGATTATAACTTATCCACAAACCATATAATTTGTAATACATTAATATTATAAAAAAGCTAGATGAATTATTTTTTCATCTAGCTTCTAATATATTTTTTGCTTATCTATAGCTATAACTTTATTTAATTTTTGTTTACTAATTTAACCCTTTTGAGTTTACTATAATAAATCTCCTACAGAGTTTAATATCTTTAATTCAGCCTTTTTAAGAATATCTAAATATTCTTGAGTAACTATTTTCTTCGCTGTATATGTTAATCCTTCGTAAGCCTCTCTTATATCATATACTTCCTTAGCTATAGCTCTTTTTTCATCTAATTGAGTATATTTTTCATAGCTTTTTAATTTACTTATTCTTTCTACTAACTTTTCAGCTATTGCCTTATCTCTAGCCTCTGTATTTAATTGTTCTACTGTAACTAAAGCACCATTTAAAAATTCACGGTCTAATGGTGATATTGTATTTTTCTCTTCTTCTGATAATGTATCGTAAGCTTCTTTTGCTTTTTTAACATCTTCTATATACTTATTTACTCTATTTTCAACAGTATCGTTTTTATTATCATCTCTACCTATTTTATCTATTAGATTTATAACTTTGCTTTTTCTTTCCGCTCTTTCTAATATATCTAAGTTTTTAACTAATGACTTAGCTTCATCATTTAAACTGTTGTATGCATTTCTTGCTTCTAATATTTCGTTTTCATCGTTCTTAGTTATAGTTCTATCTAATTTATTTATTTTATCTATAACTTTATTAGCATTTTCTGCTACTAGATTTTCTTCAGATTTATTTACTCTACTTAATGTAATTACTGCCTCTGCTCTAGTTATTTTTCCTTTAGGCTTAAATGTATTATCAGCATATCCATTCATATAACCTTTTTCTATAACACCTTCTACACCATCTTTAGCCCAATCTGATACATTTTCAGCATCATTAAATGCATTTAATTTATTGTGATTATCATCTTCTAATTTCTCATAATTTGATATCATTAAAGCCGCTTCTTCTCTAGTTATTGAATCATTTGGCTTAAATTCTGTAGTAGATTTACCTTTACATACTCCATTAGTTACAGCTATGTCTATCTCATTTTTAGCCCAATGATTTTCTGTATCTGTAAATACTATTCCACTAGACTTAGTAAGTCCAAATACATTATTTAATATTTTTACAAATTCCGCTCTTGTAACTGAATTATTAGGTTTAAAAGTCTTATCTTCATATCCACTTATATATCCTAAGTCATTAAACTTACTTATTTCAGCTTCTGCCCAATGTCCCTTAGTATCACTAAAAGAATTGTTATAAGCATTTGCATGAATAATTTCAATTGAATTTATAAACCCAATACTTGCTATTGCACATAAAAGTGCTTTACTCTTTCTCTTTATCATATTTTATCTCCTCTCTATATTTTAATATTTATATTAATTATACTATATTTTTGTCGTATTTTGTAGTAAATTGTATTTTATAATCAAGCAATATTATAATTATATTTATAATATTATTTTAAAAACTACAAACTTAATATAATTTTTTTAATTTTTACATCTATTAGTCTTACTTTAATTTAACAATTCTTAATAATAAAAAATACATGCCATATATTAGTAGCATGTATTTTTATATTTTATCTTTTATTGTTAAAAATAGTTTTGCCGTAGCCAACGTATCACTATCAGCTCTATGTGCATTTTTATTTTCTATATTATAATAGCTACAAGCAGTTTCTAGCTTTTTATTCTTACCATTATATGATTTTACTTGTTTTAGCATCTCTAATGTACAAATATAATTTGTTATAGGCTCTAAGTTTAAAGCTTCTAAATAGTAATTTAAAAATTTCAAATCAAATTTTGCATTATGAGCTATCATAATTTTATCCCCTAAGTATTCTCTAAATCTAGGTAAAACTTGTTCTATACCTTCTTCATTTTCTACCATATCATCACTTATATTGGTTATCTCTGTTATAAAATAAGGTATATGATTTTTAGGTTTTATTAATCTTGAATAATTCCTTCCTATTTTACCTTGAGTTATTTCTGTTACACCAATCTCTATTATTTCACAGCCTTTATATGGATCTAGCCCTGTTGTTTCTAAATCCACAACTATATATTCTTTCATAATTATTCTCCTTTTTATAATAAAAAACTCGATTTGCTTAATACACGTGTCATCGAAGCACTTCATATCACAAATGATATTACACTCGCTACCACTTTGAGCAACGTGTTGGCGAATCATTTCAGTCACATCCATTACTCTAAATATTATTTTTTATATTTTTAAAGTTATTGATTTTACTTATATTCAGAAATTATCTACAAAAAATATTATAATTTTCTTATACATAAAAAATTCGCTTCGCTCATTTCGCCAACGATATATCCTTGCTACCACTACGGATACATCCGTTGCTCAAAAATATCATTTTTTACGTTTATAAAATTATTGATATTACTTATATTCATAGGTTATCCACAAATATAGTTATGATATAATTTCTTTATACGCAAAAAATAAGTACCTATAATATTATAATATATAAGGTACTTATTTTTTAATACTTATTTTATATACGGAACTGGATTTACATGCTTTCCGTTTATTCTTACTTCAAAATGAAGATGCGGACCAGTTGAGTTACCTGTAGAACCTATTTTAGATACTACTTGCCCTTTTTCTACTCTTTGCCCTACTGACACTGCTAATTTACTATTATGCCCATAAAGAGTTACTTTTCCATCATCATGCTGTATCATAACAGTGTTACCATATCCTCCTTTAGTCCCTGAAAATATAACTTTTCCTGAGTCTATAGCTACTGCAGGTGTTCCTGTTGGTGCTGGTATATCTATTCCAGTATGCATCTTTTTAGTATTAAAAATTGGATGTATTCTATATCCATATGGAGAGCTTATTCTAGAATGCCCTGGCACTGGCCAAGAACCACTAGATATAACTTGTCCTTCTCCATTGACAACACTTTGCGCTGCTATTTTTTCTATTTCTGATTCTAATTCATTTTCTTCTTTTTCTAATTCTGATTTTAATTTTTCTAGTTCTATTTTATCATTATTTAAAGATTCATTATCTATTTCTAATAATAATTTTAACTCTTCTTGTTCAACCTTTTTATTTTCTATTTGGCTCTTTTTATCTTCTATTTCTTGTTTATTTTCATCAAGTTCTGTTAAAACTTCTTTATCTTGTTTTACAATTTGCTTTACTATATATATATTATTAAAAAAGTCAGATATTGATGAGCTATTTAATAAAATCTTTATATAGCTCATAGAATAATTGCTATTTATTACTTTTATTCTTTTAGATAATTTATCTTTATTATTTTGTATATTATTTTCTAATTCATTTATTTCAGATTTTATCTCATTTATCTGCAAATCAAGTTTGCTTATTTCTTCATTAGTAGATAATATTTTTTCTTCAACTTCAATTATTTTAGAATTTAATTCTATTATTTGTTCATCTAATCGTAATTGACTATTCCTATTTTCAGTTAGTTTTTTTTCTAAATCTACTTGTTTATTTTGACCATAAACAATACTTGTACTAAATATTATACTACATAATGTTATCGTAGTTATTACTTTCCTCACTAATTCTCCCCCTAAATCTTATACTTTTAAATGTCTTTTTACAGATATAATACTACCTAGTACTCCAATGGTAATTCCTGTTACAAATAAAACAAATGCTAAAAATATTGCTATTTCTGAAACTGGAATCATCATGTTATTATTCATAAAGTTAATTGCATTATTTATATTTTCTAATATGTATTCATACATATATATACATATGAATAACGCTATAGTAGATCCTATAAATCCTATAGTAAAACCTTCAACTATAAATGGCATTCTTATAAAGTTATCACTTCCACCTACATACTTTATTATTTCAATTTCTTCTTTCTTGCTGTACACTATAGCTTTTATAGTATTTGATATTATAACTAAGCATATTAATATTAAAAATATAATAAGTACTGCACCAAAGTTTCTAATAGAGTTTGATATTTTAACAAAGTTTTCTATTACATCTTCATTATATTTTACATTTTTAACATTATCTAAAGTAGATATTTTACTTGACACTGCTTTTATATCTTTTGAATTTTCTAATGTAACGATGTAGCAATCATCTAAAGGATTTTCTACCCCTTCTAATAAATAGGCATCTTCTCCCCAGCTACTTTTCATGTCATTTAACATGGTTTCTTTGTCTTTAAACTCTACACTTTTTATTCCTTCTATATTGCTTAATTTATCTTTAAGGTTCTCTATACTAGTTCCATCTAAGTTAGGTTGAATAGATACTCTTATTTCATTTATTTCATATTTTGTTGTTTTTATGAATTGATTTGTATTTAATACAATACTAGTTATTATACCTAATATTATTAACGATGCACTAACAGAAATTATAGATATAAAACTCATAGTTTTATTTGTAAAGATTCCTTTTATACCTTGTTTTACACTATATAAAAAATTAGACAGTAGCTTCATACATTTCCCTCTTCGTGTCTCTTATTATTTTTCCTTTTTCTAATTGAATAACTCTTTTAGGAAATAAATTTATAATTTCATTATCATGTGTTGCCATTATAATAGTAACACCTTCTTTGTTTATATCATTTAATATTTCTAATATACTTATAGAGTTTTCTATATCTAAGTTACCAGTACATTCGTCTGCTATAATTATTGATGGTTTATTTACTATAGCTCTTGCTATAGCCACCCTTTGAAGTTCTCCACCAGACAATTCATCTGGATATTTATTATACTTATCTGCTATTTTAACCTTCTCTAAAACTGACATTACACTTGGTTTTATAGTTTTTGAATTGGCTCCAACTGCTCTCATTGCAATTTCAACATTTTCATATACAGTCTTATCTCTTAAAATCCTAAAATCTTGAAATACTACACCTAAATTACGTCTATACTCATGAATTTTTCTATGTTTAATCTTACTTAAATCTTGTCCTAGTACTGACACCCTTCCTGATGAAACTTTTTCTTCTCGTGTTAAAATTTTAAGTAGTGTAGATTTTCCTGCACCAGAATGTCCCACTAAAAATATAAATTCACCTTGGCTTATTCCTAAATTTATATTATCAAGGGATTTGTTTCTATCAGAATATACTTTTTCTACGTTGGTAAATTTAATCAATTTTATCACTCCATATATTCTTTTTTTTACACTAAATTTATGCACATCATCTATTATATATTATAAGTATCATTTTTGTAATAGTTTTGTAGCATTTTGTCGTTTATTTTTATTTTATATTAATTCTATTCAAAACTAAAAAGCTATTTCATATTAAGGTAAATTATATATGAAATAGCCCCTTTATTAATATTTAAATTTTTTCATATTTTTTTCATCCTTTAAATATACTAGTCCATTTCCCTGTACAGTTCTAGGATATTCCAGCACTCTTGTGTGCTTTATCAATTGTGCATATAATTCTTCTTGTGTTAAATTTCTTTGAAATTCATTTTTAGACCAATTTTTTAATAAAGCTAAGCTTCCTGTAACATGAGGCGCTGCCATACTAGTTCCACTCAAAACAGCAAATCGATTATTAGGATAAGTCGAAAGTATATCAACTCCAGGTGCAACAACATCTATAGCTGTATTAGAGTTAGAAAACTTAGCAGGTACACCTTTTTTATCAACAGCTCCAACAGATATTACATCTGGATAAGCTGCTGGATATGAATATTCAAAACTATCAGCATCTCCATCGCCTTCATTACCTGCTGCACAAACCACTAATATATTACTATTAACTGCTTCTTTTATTACCTTTTCTAGTTTAGGACTATTTTCTGATAACCCAAGTGACATAGATATTATATCTACCTTTTGCTCTACTGCATATTTTATAGCATTTATTACCCAATTTAACTTACCTGTTCCAGTTCTATTTATAGCCTTTAAAACGTAAATTTGCGCATCTGGAGCCACACCTGTTATATTACTTCCATTTGCGCATATAGTACCTATTACATGAGTTCCATGTCCAACTCTATCAATCACTATATTAGGATTTTTTTTATCTTCATCTGTAAAATTTTTTACACCTATTATATTATTTTTTAGGCTTTCATGATTTATATCACACCCAGAATCTATCACTGCAATTTTAACTCCAGCACCTTTTTGTGACTCTTGCCATATACTTTTTGCCTTTATCATTTCTACTCCATAGATGGATTTTGTTCCTATGCCTCTAAACTCTTTATTTATTGTAAAAGGTATTAGCTTTACATCTAAATCTAAAATTTCTGTTTTCATTCATATCACTCCAAAATATTGTATATTAAATTATATATTTTTAGAGTGATTATGGTGATTAATATTATCATTTAAATATTTTTCTATATTTTCTAGCATTTCTTTTTCTTCTATAATATTTAAATCTATATTATTTATGTACTTTTCTTTACCATTAGCTTTATATACACCATTTAGTATATCTCCTTCAATTACTACATCAATTACAATTTTAGAGTTTAAATAGTAAGTTCCTACTTTTCCTTTTTTATCATTTTTCCATTCACCAATATATTTATATAGACTACATACATATGTGCCTATACCATGTCGCTTACCTCTTTTAAAGTCCCCTTCGTAAATTCCTTCATTTTTATATCTATATCTTCCATTACCTTCAAATAAATCATCCTTAAACTCACCTTCATATACAGTATTATCTATAGACTTTAATATTCCATATCCTTTTTTTAACCCATACCTATATTCACCTTCATATGTATCTCCACTAGTATTTATATAACAACCATGTCCATGAAATACATTGTCTTTAAATTCTCCTATATACTTATCTCCATTTGAATAAATATATTCGCCTTTTCCATTAATTTTATCATTTAAAAATTCTCCTATATATTTATCTCCATTTGCTTTTATTAATTTCCCATCTCCAGATTTTAAATTATCCTTCCACATACCTATATACTTGCTTCCATCTTTATAATATAATACACCCTTACCTTCTTTTTTATTGTTAATAAAATGACCCTTATATATGTCATTATTTTTGTATGTGTAAGTTCCTATTCCCTCAGCTACTCCATTTCTAAAATCTCCACTATATGTACATCCATTGTTATAAGTATATTTACCTATGCTATGCATTAAATCATTTTTCCATATACCTTCGTATCTTTCTTTATTTGCAAATATACAAACACCAAAACCCTGTCTTTTACCATTTATGAATTCTCCTTTATACAAGTCTCCATTATCATATTTATAAACTTTCTCATTAGTCAAAGATTTATCTACAACTTTATATGAATTATCTTTATTTTCATTTTCAGTCTGTTTAAGTATTTTGATACTACCTCTCATACTTAAACTATTATTTCTCTTATTTTTACTTTTAGTTCTTGAATATTTTATAACTGTAAATATTATAAATATAGAAGATAATAATAGAAAAACCTTAAATATAGTAAAAAAATACACCTTTATCTCGTCCATATTGAGTATAATCTCCTTTTATTAAATTAAGATATATTAATTTATATTTTTTAGATTTATTTATTATACTTATAAAAATTCACTTCCCTTGAGCAACATGTCTGTAAAGTATTTTGCTCACCCTACAGACACATACATTGCTTGACCTACTGCGTGAGCTAAGCATTTTAAAACATCATTTTTACGTTTATAAAATTATTGATATTACTTATATTCATAGGCTATACATAAAACTTTTCATGCTATAACTTACCTATACATAAAAAGCTATTAATAAAATATTTTATCAACAGCTTTCTTCTAAAATATATTCAAAATCTATACCTTCATATAATAAATCTTCATTAAATAATAATATTATGTTTTCAATTTCTTCTTTATACTCTGTAGTTGTAACCTTATATAGCATCAAATCGTCGAATAAATCCTTCATATCAAAATAAAGATTTTCTAATAAGAAAAAATATCCTACTTTTAAGTCTTTCAGATTATTAATAACTTCTAATTTTCTATTTATATCTCTTAATATTTCTATATTATATATATCAATCTGTTTTATAGATTCTATATATATACGAATAGTTTTTAATATTTCTATAGATATATCCTTATGTATTTTTTCACTATTATTTCCGTATAAATTTATTCTATATTCTTCAAATATGTATTCTAAATTTTCATTTATAACTGTAAATGGTTGCCTTACAATATCTTTTATCGTTAATATATTCCTAGTTTCTTCACTATTTTCTAGTGTTTTATCTAATATAAATAAATTATATGCATCATATAAAGGGTCATGTGCTTCTCCATAAAATTCAACATTTGCGCAATCTAATAAATTTTTAAGTGATACATAATTAATACATCTTATTCCGTAATTTATATATTTATCTTTTATATCTACAAATAAGTTTTTTATATTATTTACAAATCTAGGATGATTATATTTATTCGAACTTTTTTTATCTGTATTGTTAAAGCACATTAAATCTAAGTTCCCAAATGTATAAATTCCTTCTATTTGATAAATTTTTCCCAACCATTTTTTAAATTTCCTCATAACAGTTTCATAAGAAGGAGCCTTTGATATATCCTCTTGGCTTATATTTGTAAGTTCTTGTATATGTGGAAATATATTTAAATTAGTTATTGGTTTTACTAAAGATTTAAATTTTTCAATTTCACCAGTGTCTGTATCATACTTTATTGCTCCTATAGCTATTATATCCGCATCTAGCATATCCTTTTTTGTTTTTGTATTTGCCATATTCATTTCAAAATCTATATATATTTTTTTCAAATAAATCACCCCTATTTATCTAGCTATAAATATATTTTACCATTTTCTATAATTATTTTTATTGATAATTTAAAATAATAATATAAAATAAAAACACTGATATAGTACCAGTGTTTTCATTTTATATTATTATTTTTCATAATTTTCTAAGAATGAATGTTTAACTCCATCTTGTTGCCAGCCTAAAACAGAATCTATATTAACATTTTCAGCTGCCTTAAATATAGATTTTTCAACATCTTTAAAGTTTTCACCTAAACTTTTTATAAGGTCTTTTATTTCATATCTTTTATTTCCAGTCTTTTTCGCTGCAACCATACATGCACAGTTTAATGGCCATATACCACTATTTTGTATAAACCTAACTATATGTTCTTCTCTTATATAGTAAAGAGGTCTTATTATTTGTATACCATCAAAATTTGTTGAATTTAATTTTGGTAACATTGTTTTAAAGTTTCCTGCACATAATAAGTTTAACATAGTAGTTTCTATAACATCATCATAATGATGTCCAAGTGCAAGCTTATTACACCCTAACTCTTCTGCCTTTGAGTATAATGCTCCTCTTCTCATTCTAGCACACATATAGCAAGGATAATCTTTAGCTATTTCATCTGCTATTTCAAAGATTCTAGAATCAAATAAATGTATTGGAATATCTAAGTATTCACAGTTATCTATAAGTAGTTGCTTTATATCTTTATGATATCCTGGATCCATAGCTATAAATTCAACTTCAAAGTTAACTTGTCCATGTCTTTTTAATTCTTGGAACATTTTAGCCATAAGTAAACTATCTTTTCCACCAGATATGGCAACTGCTATTTTGTCACCTTCTTCTACTAGATTATAATCTCTTATAGCTTTTATAAATTTAGACCATAAATGTTTTCTATATTTCTTTATTATACTTCTTTCTATATCCTTTAATGGCTGTCTTTCATCAAAAGGAACTATAATTTCACAGCCTTTTCCTGCTAATTCGCTCATTTTATCACCTCATCCTTATGTGAACATGCAAATTATTTTATCATAAAATCTATTATGAATTCAAGTAATACACAAATTAAATACTTTTATTTAACATATTTATTAAAAATCATTAATAATATTTAAGTTATTCAAGTAACCAAATTTGCTTGTACGAATACTATATTATTAGATATTTATTATCTAAATTTTTACTGGGAGGAATTTTAATGGAGGATAAAAAAAGAGGTATATCTAAAAATTGCGGTTGCGAACTTGCTAGACCTTATGTAAATGATCAAACATTTACAAAGATGTATTCGCTTTCTGCTGCACTAAACAAAGGAACTTTATTTCCTGAATTATATTTGATGGATTCACTAATGTACAATAAAGAATTATATTCTACACCTAAAAAATTACGTGGGGGTAAAAGATAATGGCTCAATTAAATAGATATGAAATAATATTAAAAATCCAAGAATTAAGTTTTGCTTGCGTAGATTTAAATTTATATTTAGATACTCATCCAGATGATGCAAATGCTGTAAATATGTACAACTCTTTTTCAAAACAATTAAATGAAGCTATACGTAATTATGAATGTAAATATGGACCTTTAACTAATTTTGGATATGGTAAAAGTGGCTGTCCTTGGCAATGGGTTGAACAACCATGGCCTTGGGATAGAGAATTTAACTGTTAATATTAAAATATAGGGGAGGATTAAAATTTTATGTGGGTATATCAAAAAACTTTACAACATCCTGTAAACATAAAAAATATGGATTTAAAAATGGCTAAGTATTTAATAACTCAATTTGGTGGACCTAACGGGGAATTGGCAGCTTCACTTAGATATTTAAGTCAAAGGTATACTATGCCTACTGGTAAAACTAGAGCTCTTTTAACTGATATAGGAACTGAGGAACTAGCTCATGTTGAAATGATTGCTAGTATGGTTTATCAATTAACAGCAGATGCTACTCCTGAACAATTAAAGGCTGCTGGACTTGGTACAAACTATGCTCAAAATGGATTTGGTATATATCCTTCTGATGCAAATGGAGTTCCTTTTACAACAGCTTATATAGCTGTAATGGGAGACCCTGTAACTGATTTACATGAAGATATGGCTGCTGAACAAAAAGCTTTAGCAACTTATTATCATCTTATAAACTTAACTGATGATGTAGATATAATAAATGTTTTAAGATTCTTAGGAGAAAGAGAAATCGTTCATTATCAAAGATTTGGGGAAGCTTTAATGGATGTTTATGACCTTAATGAAAGTCAACATGTATTCTAAAATTTAGTTTTTACAGCAACGTATACAAGTTTTATTTAAAATACGTTGCTTTTTTACGCTTAAGGATATTATAATATTAAAAAAATGTGGATAATTTATGAATGTAAGTAATATCAATCAACTGGTTTTGAGCGTAAAAAAGATTTTGAGCAACGGACGAAGTCGTTGGCGACATGAGCGAAGCGAATTTTTTATATTTATTATTAATAATATAAAACATAAAAAGCCCTTATATTAATTTGTAAGAACTTTTTATATTTTATATATTTTAAAAATTACATTTATTTTCCTATATAAATATTTATATATTAGATAAGACCCTTACTTTTATATCTTCATTTAAATTAATAAAAGTTGATATATTTTCTATATCTTCAATCATAAATACCTGTAAGTATTCATTTAATATTTTAAGTGGCGCATATTCAATTCTAGATGCAAAATAACAATAAAGATTCTTAATATACTTTATATAGCATTTATTCATTCTTACCTCTGCATACATGGAATTTGTAGCTTCTCTAGATGATTTAAATAGTTCCTTAAGTCTCATATATGCACATTGCTCATCTTTAGTTGTATAAAAACTAGATAAAATTTCATCTAAAGCTTGTTCAATAATTAAAAGAGCTTTTGTGTTTATAAATAAATCTATATAATATGAATCCCTACTATATTTAAATTGATAGAAATCAGTTATTACATTCATAACTTCACTCCTTATCTTTTGTTTAATTATTAATTCTACTGTATTATTATTTTCAATATATGGTCTTATTTATACGCTATAAAAATTATTATATCTTTAAATTTTTGAAATAATTATTTTATACTTCTAAGTATACATACTAAGAAGGAATACGATATTTTTCATAGAATATAAACTATTAAACACACTCTTTATATTTTGGAGGGATATAATGAATTTACTACCTATACCTTGGATGAAACTAAAACTAGAAAGTATATACAATGTTAATTTATACGGTAATTTGTATTTAATTTTTAATGATATAAATAATAGTTATAATATTGATACCAATTCATTAAGCAATTTACTAGTAGACCATAATATTTTAGTGGATGATTCTCATCCTCTATATTTATATCTACCAATGGAATTAAATGATCAGATTTATAAATTAATGACTTCTTTTAGATATTTATATAAAGATAATGTATATATAATTTTAGGTGGTTACAAAGATACTTATCCAAATTTAAATGAATTAGATTGTCTAGCTAATTTATGTAGTAAATATGAAAATTTAGATTCTATCGTAAATTATTCATACTTAATTGATAATGATAAAACCTATGAAATATTTACTTCTCTATCAGATACTCAAAAAATATATATTAATCCAATATCATCATGTTCAGTATCTGGAATAGTTTTAAATTATCATATGAAACAGCTTAATCCTAATAATGTTACTCATATATCATTTGTTGATTTAATGAATTCTCCTTATGATGATAGCTTTATTAGCTGTTATTTAAAAGGACTAACGAATAATAACAATAACTTTAATTATAATTTTTAGACTGCCTTGCAGTCTTTTATTTTTTTGTGATATCATATAAAATTATAATATATAAGTGAGTATAAAAGGAGGTTTTACTATGAAACTTATATTAGCAGAAAAACCCTCTGTAGCTAAAACCATTGCATCATTTTTAGGCGCTAAAACTCGATGTGATGGATACTTTGAAGGCAACGGGTATATAGTTACATATGCTGTTGGTCACTTAGTTGGTTTATATGATATGAAAGATTATGATAAAGATAAATATTCGGGCTCATGGAAGTTAAATAACTTTCCATTTATCCCTCAAGATAAATTTAAATTTAAAGTGGATAGTTCTAAAAAGAAACAATTTGATATTGTTAAAAATCTTATACATAGAGATGACATAGAATATATAATAAATGCAACTGATAATGATAGAGAAGGAGAACTTATCTCCTTTTTAATATTTTTATTAGCTAAAAATAAGAAACCAGTAAAAAGAATTTTAGTTAATGAATGGACTCCAGAAGATATAACTCGTGGTATGAATAATTTAAAAGATGATGTTGATATGAGAAACTTACAAGCCGCAGGATATACTAGACTTATAACTGACTGGTTAATAGGTATAAATTTCACTTCTGTTGCTACTTTAAAATATGGTAATGGAAAACTATTAAATATAGGACGTGTTATCCTTCCAACTGTTAAATTAGTTTATGACAGGGATATGGAGATTTTAAACTTTGTACCTAAAACTTATTATGAAATAGAAGGTAATTTTAAATCTAAAAACGGTGAATACAAAGGAAAATATATAAAAGGAAAAGAAAGTAAATTTGATGATATAGAAGAAGTTAACAAAGTTATAAATAGCATAAATTCTAATGAAGGTAAGATTATAGATAAAAAAATTACTACCTCTAAAGAATATGCTCCTAAACTTTTTAGTTTAACTTCTCTTCAAGGATATATTACTTCTAAATATTCAAACTTTACCTCTGATAAAGTATTAAGTGTGTGCCAATCACTTTACGAAGGTAGTGGAAAAGGTGGATATATAACTTATCCTAGAACTGATTCAATATACTTAGAAGAAAGCCTAGCTTCTAAAGTTTCTCAAACTTTAGATAAGCTAAAAGTAGGTCTTGAATATGAAAATAAAATTAAATTTACTAAAACTAAAAGAGTTTTTGACTCTTCTAAAGTAGATAGCCATAGTGCTATAATACCTACTTATATAATACCTATTAAATTAACACCTGATGAACAAATAGTTTATAACGCTATAAAAGATAGATTTATTGCAAACTTTATGCCGCCTGCTGAATATGAAAATACTGAAATTAAAACTGATGTAGATTCAAATATATTTTTAACTAAGGGTAAGGTTCTTAAATCTAAGGGATATTTAGAAGTATATAAAAAAGAGGAAAAAGATGATTTACTTCCAAGTGTAGACATTAATGATATAGTTGAAGTTTTAGAAATTAAACCATTAACTAAGCAAACTACCCCTCCTAAACCATATACAGAGGATACTTTACTTAAAGCTATGAAAAACTGTGGTAAAAATGTTCCTGATGATGATACTACTGTGTTATCTGGTTATTCTATAGGAACTTCTGCTACTCGTGCTGACGTTTTAAAAAAGATTTCTCAGGTTGGATATGTCGGAAAAAAAGGAAAATCATATTTTATAACTGATTTAGGAAAAAATTTAGTTGAGATATTTCCAGTTAAAGAATTATTCGATGTTGATTATACTGGTAAACTTGAAAAAAGCTTAAGTGATATACAAAAAGGTCAGTTTACAAGAAAAGAATATTTAAATAATATAATGACATTTATATTTAATAATGTTGAACTTATAAAAAAAGATACGCCCAAAAATATTAGTACTGAAACTTACAGTTATAATCCAAAAACTAAAAAATTCTCTAAAGAATCTAGTATTAAATCTAAATCAAGTACATCTAAAGAAAATAAACCTACTACAAATAAAGCTAATAATGAGTCATTAGGAAAGTGTCCTATATGTCAAAATGATGTTGTTGAAATAGAAAAAGGATTTATATGTAAAAACTATAATGAATGTAAATTTGGAATTTGGAAAAATGATAAATTCTTAGAATACTATAAGAAAAAGCCTAATAAAACTATGGTAAAAAGCATTCTAAAAAATGGCTCTGCTAAAGTAAAATCACTTACTTCAAAACAAGGTAAGAAATTTGATGCCACGTTAAGATATTCTAAAAAAGACAATGGATATTTTGGTTGGGATCTAGAAATATAAGGTTGCTAATTTTAGCAACCTTAAAATTTATCATTCAAAGTTTCATCTATTTTAGACCTTGCCATTTTTATAAAATCTGAAAAACTATATCCCTTTAACTTACACCCACACTTAGGACAATAATCTAACTTTTTAGATACTAATGCTCTGCAACTAGGTTCTGGACATCTTACCTTTTCATTAACCTCATATACTCTAAGTCCACATCTTGGGCAGATTGTTCCCGGACGAGATGATACATCTTTCCCACATCTTGGACATTTAGTCATATAGTATCCCCCCTGAAATTAAAATTTAAATAAATAAAAACCCTTATATTAATCTATGCATTTGACTAGTTATAGTGCTTACACATATTTATAATTAAAAGGGTTTTATTCTTTATATCATATATTTAATTTATATTATTAATAATATTTTTTATTTATCACTATCTTTATATATCTTTAGACCATTCTCTTTCATTATATCTAGTATTATACCTGCTGTTTCTTCTATAGCTTTATTAGAAACATCTATTACAGGACATCCAGCCTTTTTCATTATTTTTTCTGAATAATCTAATTCTTGAAGTATTCTTTCTAGGTTAGCATAACTTGCGTTGCTTGATAAACCTAATGCTTTTAACCTTTCTTGTCTTATAGAATTAAGTTTTTCTGGCGTATTAGTTAATCCTATAATTTTTTTAGGGTCTATTTCAAATACTTCTTTTGGTATTGGTATTTCAGGTACTAATGGTACATTTGCAACCTTTATATTTTTATTTGCTAGATACATACTAAGAGGTGTCTTAGATGTTCTTGATATACCTAAAAGTACTATATCTGATTTTAATATTCCTCTTGGATCTTTTCCATCGTCATATTTAACTGCAAATTCTATAGCTTCAACTCTTTTAAAATAGCTTTCATCTAATTTTCTTATAATTCCTGGTTCTCTTTTCGGTTTTACACCAGTTTTATTTGATATTTGCTTAAGTAAAGGAGTCATTAAATCTACATGACTTAATTCTTCTTTATCACAGAAGTTCTTAGCTATATTTAATAAATTTTCTGAAACTAAAGTATATACTATTATAGCTCCTTCATTTTTACCACTTTCTAAAACTTCCATTAAAAACTTCTCATCAGCTACATATGGAAACCTTCTTATTTCACAATCATTTTCTGCATTAAATTGAGATAATGCAGCTTTTGTAACTTGTTGTGCAGTTTCCCCAACTGAGTCTGATATGACATATATAATTAAATTATCCATCTATTCCTCCTTAATTATCAGCTATCTCTAAAAATAATTTCGTTATATTAGTCTTAGATAGTCTACCTATTACTTTAATCTGATTTGTATCCTCTTCATTAATTTCAACTACTGGAATAGAGTCAACTTCATGCTCTATTATCTTTTTAGCTGCTAATACTACATCATCTTCTTTATTTGTAGTTATAACATTAGGAGTTCTAGTCATTACCATACCTACTGGCATTTTATTTATATCTGCACTTCCTATTGTAGCTTTTAATAAATCTTTTCTAGATACTATACCACATAAATTTTCATTTTCATCTATTATAAATACGCTACCTACATCAGATAAAAACATTGTAACTATAGAATCGTATATATTTGTATCTTGCTTTATAACTACAGGCATACTCATTATATCTTTTACTTTTTTATCTTTTATTTTATTACCTACTAAACTAGCACCACTTATGCCTGAGTAGAAATATCCAACCTTTGGTCTTGCATCTAATATACCTGTCATCGTAAGAATAGCTAAATCCGATCTTAATGTAGCACGAGTTACATTTAAGATAGAAGCTATACTCTCACTTGTTATAGGTTCATTTTCTTTTACTATGTCTATTATTTTTAATTGCCTAGGATTAAGTTGAATAATAGTCACCTTCTTTCAAATATGATATACACTTTCACTAAATATACTTTATATTATATATATACTTTTTGTAATTTTTTAAAATATATATTGCATTTATAATATTTAATACATTTTGTTTTTTATGCTTTATTAGTATTGTTTATTTTAAATAATAATCTAAATTATTTTATTTATTTTATATTATAGTATATAATTCATTATACTAATCTATATTTAACGTATTTTTATATTTTCTATCAAACTATATTTTTTCGTAGAATAATATCTAATATCTAATATCTAATATCTAATATCTAAATTTTATTTTAATATTTAGATTTAGTAAATACAGTATCTTAAAATTAATCTATAATTTATCTTTAAAAAATAATAGGAGGAATCAATATCCCCCTATTTATTATTTATATACTATTTTAGATAAATCACATATGCTTAGCATTGTGTCATATATTTGCTTTAATAATCCTAATCTGTTATTCTTTATAGCTTCATCCTTATCCATTACCATTACACTATCAAACATAGCATCTATAGATGGTCTTAATGATGCAAAGCTATCTAGAGCTTCACTATATTTTTTATCATTTAATAATTCTTTAACTTTAACTTTTATATTATTAAATTCTTTGTATAAGTTTATTTCAGCATCTTCTGTTAATAATTGTTCATTAACATCACTAGATACAGCTTTCTGAGCTAATGTAGAGACTCTGTTAAACGCAGTTAACATTTCAACTAGCTCATCTTTATCTAACCAGTTATTAAGTTCAGTAGCTCTTAAGTGCATATCTGATATATCATTTATTTCTGAGCTTAACACTGCATCTATTACATCATATCTTATACCTAAATCTCTAAATAGATTTTTTATTCTTTCTTTAAAGAATTCCATAATAGAATTTACTACTTCTTCTTTATTAAACTCTAAATTAGAGTAGTTATTTAATGCTAACTCAACTAATTCCTTTAAGCTTATATCTAATTTACTATCCATTAATATATTAAGCACACCTAACGCTTGACGTCTTAAAGCATATGGGTCTTGAGAACCAGTTGGTTGTATTCCTATTGCAAAGAATCCAGCTATAGAATCTAATTTATCAGCTATAGATAAAGCTATACCTGCATTAGTTTTTGGAAGTATATCTCCTGCAAATCTTGGTAAATAGTGTTCAAATATAGCTTCGCAAACAGCTTCATTTTCACCACTTACTCTAGCATACTCTCTACCCATTATACCTTGAAGTTCTGTAAATTCGAATACCATACCTGTAACTAAATCTGCCTTACAAAGCTTAGCTGCTCTTTTTGCATCTTCTTTATCTTGTTGTAAGTTTAATAAATCTATTATATTAGAACTTAAATTTTCTATTCTTAAAGTTTTATCGTATACTGTTCCAAGTTTAGCTTGGAATACTACACTCTTTAACTTTTCTATATAGCTTTCTAAACTCTTTTTAGTATCTTCTTTATAGAAGAATAATGCATCTTCAAGTCTAGCAACTAAAACTTTTTCATTACCAGCTTTAACTTTGTCTATTCTATAATCATTACCATTTCTAACTGCTATAAAGTTAGGAAGTAATTTTCCATCTTTAACAACAGGGAAGTATCTTTGGTGTTGTTGCATTGGAGTTGTAACAACTTCTTTTGGAAGTTTTACATAATCTTCATTGAATTCTCCATAAAATGCTGTTGGGTATTCAACTAAGTAAGTTACTTCTTCTAATAAATCTTCGTCAAACTCAACTTCTCCACCTAAAGATTTAGCAACTTCTATACATTGCTTTCTTATCATTTCTTTTCTCTTATCTTGGTCAAGTATTACAAAGTTTTCTTCTAACTTTGTTAAGTAATCTTCTAATGAATTTACTTCAAATTCACTTTGTCCTAAGAATCTATGACCTTTTGTTATATTAGATGATTTTATTCCTTCTAAATCTATTTCAAGTACATTGTCATTTAGTAAAGTAACCATCCATCTTATAGGTCTTGCAAATCTCATGTTTCTTCCACCCCAACGCATAGCTTTAGGGAAAGTTACATTTTTTACTGCTTCAGGTAATATAGTTTTTAATACTTCACTAGTTTCTTTACCTTCTTGTCTTATTGTTCCAAATATGTATTCATCTTTTCCTAAAGTTTTGAAAACAACATCTTCTTCTTTAAGACCTTTACTCTTCATAAACCCAAGTGCAGGTTTTGTAAAGTTTCCATCAGCATCTAATGCTATTTTCTTTGAAGGTCCTTTAACTTCTTCTTCTAAGTTACTTTGTCTTTCACTTATATTTTCAACTATAAAAGTTAATCTTCTTGGAGTTCCGTATGTTTTTATATCACTAAATTCGATTCTATTTTCATTGAACATCTTAGTTAAGTTGCTCTTTATTTGATCTAAGGTACTACTTACAAATCTTGATGGTAATTCTTCAACACCAACTTCAAATAAAAGGTAGTTATTCATTATTTATCACCTCTCTTTAAAAGTGGGAATCCCATTTCTTCCCTTTGCTTTACAAATGCTGCAGCAACATTTCTTGACATATTTCTAACTCTTCCTATGAAAGATGCCCTTTGGCTAACCCCTACAGCTCCTCTTGCATCTAAAGTATTAAATGCATGAGAACATTTTAGTACATAGTCATAAGCTGGAATTACTAGACCTTTTTCCATTAACTTAAGACCTTCTTTTTCATATATATCAAATAAGTTAAATAACATATCTGCATCACATTCTTCAAATGCATACATAGAGTTTTCGTATTCAGCAGATTTAAATATATCTCCATAAGTCATTTCATCATTCCATTTTAAATCATAAACGCTGTCAACTTCTTGGATATACATTGCTAATCTTTCTAGACCATATGTAATTTCTCCTGTTTCAAGTTCACATTCTATACCACCAACTTGTTGGAAATATGTAAATTGAGTTATTTCCATACCATCTAACCATACTTCCCAACCAAGTCCCCAAGCTCCAACTGTAGTTGATTCCCAGTTATCCTCAACAAATCTTATATCATGTTCATTTGGATCTATACCGATAGCTTTTAAGCTTCCTAAATATAATTCTTGAATGTTATCTGGAGATGGCTTTAATATAACTTGGAATTGGTGATGTTGATATAATCTATTTGGATTTTCACCATATCTACCATCAGCCGGTCTTCTAGATGGTTCTACATAGCAAACCTTCCAAGGTTCTGGCCCTAATGATCTTAAAAAAGTGTTAGGATTCATTGTTCCCGCACCTTTTTCTACATCGTAAGGTTGCATCATTATACATCCTTGTTTAGACCAATAATTTTGCAATGTAAGTATCATATCTTGAAAATTCATAATAATACCTCCTTTAATAAAATTGCTTAATATAACAAAGCCTTTCGTCTACACGAAAGGCCTTTAATAGCTATTTTCTAACTTTTAGAATATCAAATTAAACAATATTTGTCAATGTAAATGGTGATCCTATTTATTTAAATTCTCATCATCTTCATTGATAAGTTCGTCAGTTATATCTTTATCATCTTTTTTATTATCTACTACAACATCTTTTACTTCTTTGGCTGTGTTAACTAGCATTTGCTTTAATATATTAAGTTTTTCTTCATTTAGTTCACCTAAATCAACTATACTGCCATCATCTTCATTTTGTATTTTTATTCTACACTTTCCTATAACTGCTGCAGATAATCCAACTAATGTATAGATAGGAAGTAATGCTACACCTACTACACCTACTGTTAACGGTATATTCATTATAACTTTATTATTTCTATCAATTATAACTCTTATTACACTACTTCTTTTAAGTAATTCTTTTGCTTGTTCTTTCATTTCTTTAAAATCTTCACTATCTTTAGAAAACATATCCTCTACTGCTTTTTTAGCTTGTTTAGTCTTCTTTGATAAATTACTTTCTATTGTAGTTTTATTAGATTCTAGTGCTATTATAGATTCTATAACATCTCCATTATGATCTATAAGTGCTTGTTTAGCCTCTGCATATGTTGCACTAGGCACTCTTTGTATTACTGCATCAATCTTTTCTATTGTAATTTCGTTACTCACCCTTATCAGCTCCCTTAATATTTTCTATATCTTTTAAGAAGTATAACGATTTAAAGTTTACATTATCAATATAAACATTTAAATATTGCTTTAGAACTTTTTCTAGTTCATAAGTTATATACTTAGATACTTTAGCCTTGCTACATGTCAATATATCATTATTTAATATATATTCCATTAGCTTTATAGTTGTTACATCTAATTTTATATTTTCTTCAGTATTTTCACTACATAAATCACATAACAAGCCACCTTCATATATATTGAAAATTGCTGACTTTATACTCTTACTTCCACAGCTACTACATCTGTTCACAACTGGTCTAAAGCCTATATAGTCTAGAAATTTTAATTCAAAGGCCCTTGTTATAAACTTTTTATCTGTATTTTCTTGTGTATATAAGTATAGAGTCTGGGCAAGTAGTATAAATAATCTATTATTAGTTTGATTCTCGCATGTAGAACCTTCTACAAGTTTAGTAATATAGGTAGCATATGAAAATGCCTCTATATCATATGAAATATCATAAAAACTTTTTATTGTGTCACTTTGATTTACTGTATACATATTTCCTTTTCTTTTTAATGTATAGTTCGCATAAGAAAAAAGTTGCGCTGATGAAAGCAATGAACTTTTATTTCGTTTTGCTCCCTTAGCTATTGCAGATACTTTTCCTAATTTACGCGTAAATAAAGTTAATATAACATCATTTTCTTTGTACCTTACTGCTTTAAGTACTATCCCCTGGGTGTTCAGTATTATCATCGGTGTTATCTATCTCCCTTAACTCATCAGTTTCTTCATGCAAGTTTTTACAGTCACTTAAATATAGATATGCTTCTATACTACCCGTCTTTTTAAAAACTTCCCAACATAAATTGTTCATTTTTAAAAAACCCCCTTCTCACGGTTATAATTATATTCTTAGTAAGAAGAGGGTAAATAATACATTAAGTTATTAAACAATTTTTGACAATATTATAGTTGTTGTTACTAAGTATATTGTTATTCCTGTTATATCAAGCACTGTAGCTATAACTGGGGCTGATATAATTGATGGGTCTGCATCTAATTTTTTAAATAATATAGGCATAAATCCACCTATCATAGCTCCAACAATCATATTTATAAATAACGATACAGTCACAACTAATACTATATTTATATCTTTTATAAATATAAATACTATTATACTAACTATTAAGCTACATATTATACCTGTAATAATTCCTACTACAGCTTCTCTTATAACATTATTAAATTCTAGGTCTTTATTAGATAAACTCATTACAGCAAGAGCTGATGATTGAGTTCCTATATTTCCTCCCATACCTAAAACCACAGGTATAAAAAATACTAAAGATGCATATTTAGGATTCATTATAAAGTCTAAGTTTGAAAGTATTGCACTTGATAAAAGACCTGCTAATAAAGTAATTATTAGCCATGGTATTCTCGCCCTTACAGATGAAAATATTTGCTCTGTTGCCGTTTTATTTACATTTTGTGCTATATCTATTTCGTGTTCCGATGTTCCTGCAAACTTATACATATCTTCAGTTGCTTCTTCTTCCATTACATCTATTATATCATCTACTGTAATTATACCTTTTAATCTGTGTTCTCTATCTATAACAGGTATTGCTATTAAATTATATTTTGAAACTAGTCTAACTGCTTCCTCTCTATCTTCATCTACAAAGACAGATATTATATTCTCACTCATTAAATCTTTTACTATACTACTATCTCTAGCAAGTATTAATTCTCTTAGCGATAAAACTCCTACTAATCGTTCTTCATTGTCAACTACATATACATAGTATATAGTTTCTGCATCTTCTGCATATTCTCTCATATGAGATATTGCCTCTTTAGCTGTCATATATTCATTAATTTGTATATATCCAGTCGTCATTATTCCGCCAGTTGATTCTTCTTCATATATTAATAGTTCTTTTACATCATCGGCATCTTTTTCACTTAAAAGTTCCATTATGTTTTCTCGCTCATCTTCTTCTAACTGACTTAATATATCTGCCATATCATCAAGAGACATTAATTCTAATATATTCTTTTTATTTTCTGTATCTAGTTTTGATAATATATTACTAAAAAACTCAACATCACTTTCTTCTAATATAGAAGCAGCCATATCTAAAGGAAGTACTTCAAATAGTTTTATTTTTTCATTTTCTTCTAGATTTTCCATTATCTCGAATATATCTATTATATGATATTCTTCAAGTAACTCTCTAAGTTCTAGTATTTTGTTATTTTCAATTAATATTGTTACTTCATTTAATAAATCTTTGGAAGCATCCTGTTTCCTATCCATATAATTCACCTTTATTTTTCAGTATATCCAAAATTACTTACATAATTTTGTAAGTTTCTCCAATTTTCTTTTACTTTTACCCATAATTGAAGATTTGCTTGAGATCCTAAAAGTAATTCTATATCAGCTCTTGCTGACTTTCCTATACCTTTTAATTTTCTACCATTCTTACCTATTATTATACCCTTGTGTGACTCTCTTTCACAATATATTACAGCTGATATATCAACTATTTCTTTATCTTTTCTTGATTTCATTCTTTCTATTTCAACTGCAACTCCATGAGGTACTTCATCATGTATATAATGTAGCACTTTTTCTCTTATAAGTTCTGACACTAATACTCTTTCTGGTTGATCAGTTATCATATAATCAGGGAAGTACTGAGGTCCTTCTTCTAAATGTGATTTTATAACTTTTAAAAGCTCATTTATATTTCTTCCTTTTAATGCTGATATTGGCACTATTTGTTCAAATACACCTTCAGCATTATACATTTTCATTAAATCAAATAACTCTTCCTCATTTAATTGATCAATTTTATTTAAAACTAAAACAACTGGAGTTTTTATATTCTTTAAGTCATCTATTATTTTTCTATCTCCAGGTCCTATTTTTTTAGATTCATCTACAACGAATAATACTAAATCTACGTTTTTAAATGCATCTGTCGCAGACTTAACCATAAATTCACCTAATTTATTTTTAGGCTTATGTATTCCAGGTGTATCTAAGAACACTACTTGTGCTTCTTCATCTGTGTATACTGCTTGTATTGTATTTCTTGTAGTCTGAGGTTTATCACTCATTATTGCTATTTTTTCTCCAACTACATTATTCATTAAAGTAGATTTTCCAACGTTTGGTCTTCCTACTATACTAACAAATCCTGATTTAAACATGTTGCATTTCTCCTGTCTCAATAAATTAATTTATTTTATATCTATAAACCTATATTATAAAAAAATCATAATAAATATTCTTATATTAATATAATTTATTATTTTATTTAGTATCTTACATTATAACATAAAAAAAGAAGTCGTGAAGGCTTCTTTTTTATCTCATTAAAGTATTAAGAATAAAATATTTATTTTAGGTATTAGTCTAAGCGTTACACTAATAGTTGAATTTGGAATACTAATATAGTTATTAGTGTACCTAATAATCCACCTGCAACAGTTTCCCAGAAGGTATGTATATTCCCCTCTATCCTACTTTGTGCAACTAATACTGCCATTAAATATGCTAAAGTTGAAGCTACTACTTTTTCTCCAAAAAAAGTTATAGCTGTTGCTATAGCAAATGCAAGTGCAGTATGCCCACTTGGCATTCCACCCTTTAAAGGTGTTCCTGTCGCTGTAAGAGCTTTTACAACTACTACTGCTATCAAAACTAAAATAATACAAATTAATGTTAAATGTATTTGAGATTGTCTAATACTATTTAGTACAGAATTAGATAAATCTGTTAACTTATTATAAAATAACAAATATCCTACTACTGCAGAATTTAAAGCCGCTATTAAAACTCCACCTGCCGCAACATCTTTAGCTATTTTAGCTAAAATATGATACTCATCTGTTATCATGTCTATGGTTTTTTCTATAGCAGTATTAAACATTTCAGCTATTACAACTAAACTTATTGCAAATACCAATAGTATCATTTCAAATCTATCCAAACCTAAAAATAAACTTGCTGTTAATACCACTACAGCTAAAAAATAATGTATTTTCATATTTCTTTCAAATTTAAAAGTATATATTATACCTTCTATAGCTGCATTAAAAGCTTTAATTATACCTTGACGAGTTTTAGTTTTTTTCATAAAGCCTACTCCCTCGTTATGTTTAGCTTATTTAATATATATTCTTCCTTTTCTCTCATCTGTTTTGTATTTTCTTCTGTATCATGATCATACCCTAAAAGATGGAATGTACTATGGCAAACTAAAAAACATACTTCTCTTTCAAAACTATGATTATATTCTTTACTTTGCTCAAATGCTCTTTCTAAAGATATTACTATATCACCTAGTGATTCTTCCTCTAATTCTATATCAAAATCATCACTTAACATAGGAAATGATAATACATCTGTAGGTCTATCTATCCCTCTAAACTGTTTATTTAGTTCATGTATTTCTTTATTATCTACAAAAGATAAACTTACCTCATAATCATCATCATATCCTTCATAATCTAGACATTCAATTATTATATCTTTTATTTTTTCTATTAATTCCTCGCTTACATTTAGCTTATCTTGTCTGTCATCTATTATAAGTTCCATTGTTTCACCTTTTTTCCTTTGTTTATTTTTTCTTAGTATTTTTTTCTTTGTGCTTAGTTTTTATTTCTTCTTGCTTTTTATCATATTTATCATAAGCTACTATAATTCTTTGAACTAAAGCATGTCTAACAACATCCCTCTCAGTTAAATTTATACTTCCTATTCCTTCTACACCTTTTAGTACATCTCTAGCATGAAGTAGACCACTTTTCTTATTATCAGGTAAATCAGTTTGAGTTAAATCTCCAGTTACCACTGCCTTAGATCCAAACCCTAATCTAGTTAAAAACATCTTCATTTGTTCTCTAGTTGTATTTTGAGCTTCATCTAATATAATAAATGCATTATCTAGAGTTCTACCTCTCATAAATGCAAGTGGAGCTACTTCTATCAATCCTCTTTCTAGATATTTATTAAATTTATCTGCGCCTAACATATCAAATAATGCGTCATATAATGGTCTTAAATAAGGGTCTACTTTATCCTTTAAATCTCCTGGTAAAAAACCTAGGTTTTCTCCAGCTTCAACTGCTGGTCTTGTAAGTATTATTCTACTAACCTCATCTCTTTTAAATGCCTTTACAGCCATAGCTACAGCTAAATATGTTTTACCTGTACCAGCTGGACCTATACCAAAAGTTATATCATTATTTTTTATTAAGTTTATGTATTCTTTTTGACCTAAAGTTTTAGGCTGAACTGCTTTTCCCTTTTGAGTTAAAACAATTGTATCTTCTAATTCCTTTATTCTTTCTTCACTTCCTTCAAGCAATAAAGATAATGAGTAAGAAATACTTTGTTTATCTAGATTTTTACCATTTGATACACTTTGATGAAGTTCAGTCATAAGTTTCAACGCTTGATTAACATTTTTTTCCTCTCCCATTAAAACTATATTTCCTTCTCTTAAAATAACATCAATCTTTAATGTATCTTCTATTAGTTTGATATTTTCATCAAAATTGCCAAATAACTCTCTTTCAAATGTTTCTTCTTTAACTATAAAATTCTTTTGTACTATCAATTGTATAGTCCTCCTTAGTTAAAATAATAATTATCAATTCGTATTTTGATCCTTATTATCCTCTTCTTTATTATTAGTATTTTCAAATTCATTTCTAATATCATTTATAGGTCTTTTTTCTGGATTAGATGGTACCACTTCTTCGCCTTCTTTATGAGTATTTTGCTCTCTAATCATATTCTCAGCTTCTGCTTTGCTAAGAGAATATACATTTGCTATATTTTCAGATGTTTGTACAGTTATTGTATATTCTAACATGTTTTTATTAACTTTATAATCATGTTTAGAATCTACTATTCGTGCAGATGCTGGAATTATATAATCTAACTCTTTTAAAGTTTTTTCTTTTAATTCTTTCTTTACTTGTTCTTTATCTTTTTCTATTTTTTTATCTTCAGTTTCATAGAAAGTACTTACCTTTAATTTTAATGGAAATGTATAATTTCCTAAAGATAATTTATATTCTTGATTTTCAATAACATAATCATTATACTTAATATTTCTTCTTATAGTATATTTATTATCATAAAAGCTTAGAGTATATACATTTTTTTTATTTCCTGTCTTTTCTTTTACTACTTCTTCATAACTTGCACTCTTAGAAGCTTCATAAAATGTAGTAGCCCATACCTCTGGTATTGATTTATTATTAGATCCATTTATTAAAACGTCTCCTTTTCTAACTATATCACCTTTTTGAACTACAGAATTTCCACTTCTTGCTATTACCTTTTCTATTATACCATCTTTCTTAGCAATTATATTACAATAATTTGACTGTTCTACAGATTTTAATGTTTCTGCTTTTTTAGTTACTGTTACAAATATATTTGTCCCCTTAACATTTATAGATAAATACGCCACATCATTAAACTTTAGCATTATATGGTCTCTTATTTCTTTTCTATCTATACTTTTTTTATAAACTCCTGGCTTTAATCCTACCTGATATAGCTCTTTTCTAATATCTTCTTTTTTTATTCCCTCTGGTACTTGTATATATATATCTGTTACAAATTGAGATGTCATAATAAGTAAGAATAAAGATATAACTCCACATATCCACATTCCTTTATTCTTGTATATTCTCTTTAATATAAATGGTAGTCCTGTGCTTTGTTTTATTTTTACTTGAAAATTACTACCTCTATATACATTTTTAAATGCTTTAATATCTTCTCTATCTAAATTAAACTCAATCTTTGTACTACTTATTTTCTTTACATTATATACTTTTATACCATTTCTCATTAAATGATTTAAAAATCTTTCTACCGAAACACCTTCTACCGTTATAACATAGTATCCTCTTATATAACTTATCACTTGTATATCCCCCTAATCTACATACTCAATACTGTATATAACTCCTTTTATACCAATTTCACCCTCTGTAATGTACTTTAATAAAAGCTTATCTCCTAATATTTTTATTGTTTTAGCTTTTGTTTTTACTCTTATCAAATCATTTTCATACTCTAGTATTGATAAATAATTCTCTACACTTACAAATGTATTCCCTATAGTTGTTACAGTTGGTTGATTAACCTGCAAATCATTTGATATCTCTAACATCTACATACCTCCTAAATACATCTTTAATCCTTACATTAACCCTCTAACTTTTTACACATAGTATAGTATATATTTGATATATTATTTTAGTGCATAAGTTCTAAATCCATCTTATACATGCTAAATTCAGTTCCTAGACTATAAATATCCTAAAATATATATGTAAACTTCTATTCTATCTAAGAATAGAATAAATATTATAAAACTTTCAGAAAGGATGGTTATATGAAAGATGACCTAATATTTATAGTTCAAGAATGTATATGCATAGATTTCTTAATTAATGCAATAATGACATCTAATATATACAAACATCTAAATTTTTTTAGTGATCTCAAAAAAGAAAACTTAAAAAATATAAAAGTTATATGCAATTTATACAAACGTACTTATAACGATGATTTATTAATTAAAGATACCCCCAGTATAAAATTAGATAGAAACCCTCAAAATAATTTAAATACACTTTTAGAATATAGTTTAAATCTATTAACTAGAGTTGATGTACTAAAAAAACAATATTCTAATTCTTGTTATAACAAGTTATTCCAAGGATTGTATAATAGTTATTTCGATTTAATTTCTTACATTCACTGCTTTTGTCCCTTATCTTCTAATAATTCTTTTAATTTAAAAAGTGAAAAATCTGATATTTTAAGCTTAAACTCTAATAATCATTTTTCTACATTTTTCAATATCTTAAGTTCTCCTACTTTAGATTTTTCTAATAAAGAAAATAAAATTGAATTAATTAGAGATATTTGTATAGAAGCTATATATATATTCTTTGATTATTACTTGGTTGAAAACTTAATTATTGATGAATATTATGAAATATTCTTTGAAAATAATCCTGAAAACAAATTTTATCAATTCTTCTTTAAATCTAATGATAGAAGTTTTAAAGTACGTGTATATGACAAATCTTTAATTGTATTTTATATATACCAAGTTAATGAAAGTATTCTAAGTATATCTCCACCTTTAAATAAAGTAGATAGCAAACTAGCTGTTGATATGTATTTAGAAGAAAAATTTAAAGGAGAGTTTAATAATTTATTTTACGATGAAAATTATATAAATTCGTCATATTATAAAAATAATATTGAATCATATAAGTTTAAATATAATTATAATAATAGAAATATAGAAAAGTGTCTTTATGTATCTATAGATGTTAACTCAAGAATTATACAAGAGATATATTTGATTTAAGATTTTCATCATTACTATAATTAAATAAATTTGTATCACATTAATATTTAAAAATACTGAGGATTTATTCTCAGTATTTTATCTTATATAAATAAATTAAATAATCCTAATTTATTATATTTTAAATTTATCTATTTATCATCCATATAAAATAATTTAAAAATGAAGCATAAAATAGCCATATTAAATATCCTATATTAAGATACATTGCTTTTTTATCTATCTTAGAAAATTTATACATCATAATCGAAACAACTATTATTAGCAATACTATAGTAACTAAAGCCGTAAATCTTAATTCTAGTCCAAAAAATAGTATGCTCCATACAAAGTTTAAAGCAAGTTGTAACCAGTAGTAAAACATTGCATCCTTTACTTTAGATAAATCATATCCTTTTTTTAAAATTTTATATGCAGATATACCCATAAGCACATATAATATTGTCCAAACTATAGGAAATATAAAGCTTGGTGGTGCAAAGCTTGGCTTTATTAACTGTGAGTAATATGTAGATGTTGATATACCTGATAATAAACGTGATAAAACGTTACTTAAATAACCTACTATCAAAGGTATTAATATACTTATTATAAAATTTCTAACCTCTTTAATTGATATAATCAATTCTTTCTCCCCCTCTTTTAAATCTCATTTAGTTAATAAATATGTACAAGACTATACTATTATTACAACTTTTATTTATTATAAGTAAAAAAGCCTAGAGATATCTCTAGGCTTTTAATCTATTGTAAGTTAGCTTTAACTAACTCATTTATTAGTTTACCATCAGCTCTACCTTTTACTTTAGGTCTTATAACTGACATTATTTTTCCCATATCCTTCATTGAAGTTGCTCCAACTTCAGATATAGTAAGTTTTACTATTTCATTTAGCTCTTCTTCGCTTAACTGTTGAGGTAGGTACTCTTTTAAAACTTTGATTTCAGCCTCTGTTTCACTTATTAAGTCTTCTCTATTAGCTTTGGCGAATTCATCTAAAGCATCTCTACGTTGCTTTAATTGCTTAGATATTATATCTATAATTCCTTCGTCATCAAGTTCAACTCTATTGTCAACTTCATATTGCTTTATAGAAGCTCTTATTAAAGTTACTACAGATTTCCTTACTGTATCCTTGTTCTTCATTGAAGACTTTAAATCTTCTTGTAACTTTTCTTTAAGGGACATTCCCTTCACCTCTTTGTTATATATTACTATTTCTTAGCGTTTTTTCTTCTTGCTGCTTCTGCTTTCTTCTTACGTCTAACGCTTGGCTTATCATAGTGCTCTCTTTTTCTAACTTCAGACATGATGCCAGACATAGCACATTGACGCTTGAATCTTCTTAAAGCGCTGTCTAATGTTTCATTTTCTCTTACTCTTACTTCTGACATTTCTTTTTCCCTCCCTCCGATAGCGCGAATTATGCTTAGGACTGTAACGATTATTCTGCAAAAGATGCATTACAATCTCACACTTTGTTTATTATAAACTAATTTTATTTTTTTTTCAAGTATTTTTCACTAAGAAGGTACTATTTTTAACTAGTTTATTTTTCCATAGCTTCATATAAAGGTAATTTTTTACCTGCTAGTACATGATAATGAATATGTTTAACCTCTTGTCCTCCATCATGTCCACAGTTATTTATGATTCTAAATCCTGTTTTATCAAAACCTTTATCTCTAGCTATCTTATTCATAACATTATGAATATGTGCTATTATATCCATTTCATTTTCTGGTACATCAATTATACTTTCATAATGTTTCTTAGGTATAACTAATATATGATATGGTGCAACTGGATTTATATCATTAAAAGCTAGTACTTTATCATCTTCATAAACTTTGCTAGATGGTATCTCTCCACTTATTATTTTGCAAAATATACAACTCACTAAAATACACCTCCTTCTATATAAAATTTTTCTTCGATCTTTTTGCATCGATATATCAGTGCTTTATATATAGATACATTCATCACTTAAAAGTAGTTATTTCTACAGATTATACTAAAGTTCCTTCTACATATTCATCTTTTATATCTGTTAACTTAACTTTTAAGATTTCTCCATGTATCTCTCTGTCACTTTTAACTATAACTCTTATATAGTTAGGAGTTAATCCTTCGTAAGTATTTTCTGCTATACTTTGTTCAAATAAAACATCTATTTCTTGTCCAATAAACTTACCTGCAAATTTATTGAAGTTTTCTTTATTTAAATTTAAAAGTTTTTCACTTCTAAATTGTTTCATTTGTGGATCTATTTGATTTTCCATAGTAGCTGCTGGAGTACCTTTTCTTGGCGAATACTTAAACACATGCATTTGTGATAATTCTATTTCTTTTAAGAATTCATATGTTTTATTGAATTCATCATTAGTTTCCCCAGGGAATCCTACTATTACATCAGTAGTTATTGCTACATTAGGTATATTTTCTCTTAATCTATCTACTATTTCCTTGTATTCTTTTGTAGTATATCTTCTATTCATTCTCTTTAACGTTTCATCACATCCACTTTGTAGTGATAAATGATAATGAGGACATACTTTTTCCATTTTAGAAACTTCATTTACAAATTCATCTGTAAATAATACTGGTTCAACTGAACTTAATCTTATTCTTTCAATTCCATTTATTTCATTTATAGCTTTAATTACAGTTAATAAGTTGATATTTTCATCTCTTACATCTTTTCCGTAAGATGCAACATGTATACCTGTTAAAACAACTTCTTTGTATCCATTTAAAACTAACTTTTCAACTTCTGACACTATACTTTCTAAATCTCTACTTCTTACTTTTCCACCTCTTGCATAAGGTATTATACAATAAGTACAGAATCTATCGCATCCATCTTGAATTTTTATAAATGCTCTAGTTCTTCCATTTGTTTGACTTATTTCTATTTCTTCAAAAGCTCTAACCTTCATTATGTCATCAACTGTACTTACTTTATTAGTTGCATCAATTTTTTTGATTTCTTCTACTATTTGTCTTCTCTCATTAGTTCCCATAACTAAGTTTACTTCTTCTATATCAAGTATTTCCTCTGGTGAAACCTGAGAATAACATCCTACAACAGCTATTATAGCATTAGGATTTTTCTTTTTCATTCTTCTTATATATTGACGTGATTTTCTATCACTCATATGAGTTACTGTACAAGTATTTATTACATAAACATCTGCAAAATCTTCACTATCAACTTGAGTGTAACCTTCTTTTTTGAACATCTCAAGCATAGCCTCAGTTTCATATTGGTTTACTTTACATCCTAATGTGTAAAAAGCTACCTTTTTCATTTATTCGTCGCCTCCTAAGTCGCTTAATTCATATAATACTATAGATGAAGCTACAAGTGATGCCGTTTCAGTTCTTAAAATTCTAGGTCCTAAAGATACTGATTTTCCACTAATTTCTTCTATAGCTTCTATTTCACTTTCTTCAAATCCACCTTCTGGACCAACAAAGATACCCATAGTATTTATATTTACACCTTTTATCGCTTGTTTAATCGATTTTGTTCTCTCATTTTCATAAGGTGCTATATTTAAATCATTATTTTTCATATCTTCCAGAGCATCTTTAAAACTTAAAATACCTCTTAACTTAGGTATTTTTCCTCTTTTACTTTGTTTTGCAGCCTCGTATATTATACGTTCCCATCTTTCAAGCTTTTTATCTTCTTTTTTGTCATCTACTTTTGATACACTTCTTTTAGTTTGTACCAATACTATTTCATGTACTCCAACTTCTGTAAGTTTTTGAAGTATCATTTCCATTTTAGGACCTTTAGGAAGACCTTGATATACTTTTATTTTTAGACCTGATTCTCTTTTTATATCAACCTTTTCTAATATATTTAAGCTTACAAAAGACTTATCTATATCAGTTATCTCACATATATACTCGTTATTATCATTATCACAAATTTCTAACTCTTCTCCAATTTTGCATCTAAGTACCTTAGAAATATGCTTTACATCTTCACCTTCAATGATACAAGTATTAGTTTCTAAATTAATATTTTGTTTTTGTACGAAAAATCTATCCATAAAATCACCTACTTAATTTTAGAAACTATAGCATTCCATTCACCTAAAGATTGTACTTCTATAATCTCAAGTCCATTTTCTTCTAAAGATGCTTTAACTTCATCAACTTTAGCATGTATTATTCCTGACGATATAAATACTGCATCATCTTTCATAAAGTTTTTAATATCTTTAGCTAATATTTTTATTATATCTGCTATTATATTTGCTACAACTATATCAGCTTTATCACTTACAACTTCCATAAGGTTTCCGTGTAATGCTTTAACCTTATCTTCTACTTTATTTAATTCTATATTTTCTTTAGATACTTTAACAGCTACCTCATCTAAATCTACTGCTAATACATCATTAGCACCAAGCTTTGCTGCTGCTATAGCAAGTATTCCACTACCACAACCTATATCAAATACTTTAGAATCTTGTTTAACATACTTTTCTAATTGTTGTATACACATACTAGTTGTTTCATGTGTACCTGTACCAAATGCCATACCTGGGTCTAATTCTATTATTAAGTCTCCTTCTTTAGCTTCATATTCTTCCCAAGTTGGCTTAACTACAACTTTTTCACCTACTTTTGTTGGCTTGTAATAATTTTTCCATTCATTTGCCCAGTCTTCTTCATCAACTTGAGATATTTCTACTATAGCGTCTCCTACGTCTATACCAAATTCTTTTAATCCATCTATTTTCTCTTTTATTAAATTTATATCTTCTGTTACATCTCTTTCTTCTGTTATGTAAGTTTTTATTATAACTCCATCATATCCACTGTTAAATATTTCTTCTTCTACAAAATCCCAATCATATTCATTTTTCTTTTGGAATTTAAAATCTTTAGGATCTTCTATCGATACTCCGCCTACATTTTGTTCATATAATATATTTGTTACAGCTTCTACAGCTTCTGTCGTCGTTTTTATTGTTATTTCTGTCCACTTCATTTACTGATACCTTCCTTTGTTATAATTTCGTATTTTAAGTAAATTTTATTATATCATATTTATTATTATCTTTAGTAATATTCTTTTATACTTTTACTATCATTATTTTATAACCTGAATTGTATAATTAAATCAGACAAATATATAAACAAAAAAGACACTTATGATATACTTAGTTAACCTACTAAAATCAACAAAAGGAGTA
>ERZ841116.213-NODE-213-length-50596-cov-16.368948_pt1 | contig 50596 bp, 32 predicted proteins | sample MGYA00519875_ERZ841116 | MGnify/ENA primary metagenome ERZ841116 (study PRJEB31850, sample SAMEA3708889) | human gut metagenome | biome: human gut; feature: human-associated habitat; material: faeces | place: China | collected 2014 ... | reverse complement strand
TGAGGATATTTTAAATAATAGACCACGGAAATGTCTTGGATACAAGACACCGTTAAAAGCATTTAACGAAGAACAAGCTAAGTGTTGCACTTAGCTTGACAATTCGTCAAATAAAAAAAATCACTATAAGCATTAACTTATAGTGATTTTTTTGGTGGAGGCGAGGGGTCATGTGCATCCATTATTTCTATATGGCACTGACTATATCTTCTACTATTATTTTAAATAGTAGCTTGGCATATTATAGAAGCTTAGTATAGTTTATATCTTCTATCCTAGTATTCCATAGATTATCCTTAGGAACCTATAAGTCGATACGAGGCTGTTAAATTTCTTTACATACCTCTCGGTATTGCCGTCAGCATTTTCTGTTACGGTTTCACCGATAAAGCCAAGTTATCACTTAAACATCACTGCTTAAGGCGACTATCTTTCTTAATCGAACCCCTGTCCGAAAGCAGACCAGCCTGACTTTCTACGAGCGTAGTTATGTGACTAAAAATTTGGTCCTTAGTTCGCTCACAAACAAACTCCTAATTTCCTAGCTTCATAAATACCCCTCTAGCTCAAAGCTTTGCTAGACTTCGTTCCCTACTTTAATGACACCAGCTACCCAAGACGTAGGCATCCTGGACTGATGAGCAAGCTATATTAAGCTGCTAATGCAAAATTATCTTCTGCGTTTATATTTAATGCATAGCTTATTAACGAGTCGTCCATGCTTTACTCGGCCCGCTTATCAAACCCATCACACCCCCGTCGAAGCCAAAACGCCCCCATGTTATGTTAATAGGTTATAAACGCTTTACCTATTTAATTTTCAATTGATGATTAACATCGTGATTTTATTATAAATCATATATTTTTAACTGTCAACTTTACTATTTTTATTACAAAAAAATGATAAGACCTATGCTTTCATAAGCCTTACCATCTTTAATATATTTTATTATATGCTTTAAACAAATTTATGATAATAAATAAATTTATTTTGCTTTTATAATTTTATTTTTTCTTTTTCTTACCTACTAATAATGCACCTGCTGCTATAGTAACTGATCCTATATATGCTAATACATTTCTTTTTCCTGTCTTAGGTAAATTATCATTTTTAGAGTTTTCTGTAGTAACTTTATCATTTGAAGTTTCTTGATTTTCAGAGTTATTTTCTACACTTGGTTTGTTTTCATTTCCAGGTTTATTTTCATCTCCTGGTTTATTTTCATTTCCAGGTTTATTTTCTTCATCACCTGGTTTGCTTGTATCTTCATTTTTAGGTATAACTTCTTCTAATTTTGCTTCAAATAAACTTGCTTCTTCTAAGTCTTTTGATATTCTTATTTCTATGTAAGCTTCATCATTAGCTTCATTTTTAATAGTTTTTACAACTTTAGAAATGAATGATGTATCTTTAACCTTTATTTTATAAACTATAAAGTTTCCATCTGTATATTTATCTTCTACAGTTGCATCTAATTCCTTAATGTTATTTAAGAAACCAGCAAATTTTTCTAAGCTTACTTCTTGTACTTCCATTTTTAATGGAGAGTCTTTTTCACCTGAACCTGCTATAGCTGAAACAACTTCAGTGTCTATAATATCAGTAATAAAATCTACTACATTATCTTTATACTCTTCTACATTTATAGTGAAAGTATCAACTTTATTACTTCCATCTGTAGTTTTTGCTGTTATAGTTACTTGTCCCTTTGCTTTTGCTATTACTTTAACGCTATTTCCATTAACTTCTATTGATGCTATATTTTTATCACTTACTGACCACTCTACATCTTTTTTATCAGCTTCTTCATTTACAGTTGCAGTAAATGTTTTGTTACTTCCTACATATAAGCTATTAATTTTATTATTTATAGTTACACTTTGTGCTAATATAGTTTCTTTCTTTACAGTTACATTTATTGTTTTAGTAGATTCTGCACCTTTACTATCTGTTACTTTATATGTAACTTTATATTCTCCTGGAACATTTACATTAACTGTATTTTCTAAAACATCTATTTTAGTTATAGCTCCATCTTCTTTATCAGTTGCTGTTACACCAATTAATGGATTAAAGTCTTCTCCAACTTTTATAACTTTATCTTCTGCATTTATTACAGGTAATGCATTTACAATTACTGTTATTGTTTTTCTAGCTTCTGCACCTTTACTATCTGTTACCTTATATGTAACCTTATATGTTCCAGCAACATTTTCATTAACAGTATTTTCTATAACATCTATTTTAGTTATAGTACCATCTTCCTTATCAGTTGCTGTTACCCCTTCTAAAGGTTCAAACTTTTGTCCAACATTTATAAGTCTATCTTTAGCTTCAATTTTTGGAATTGCATTTATAATTCCACCAGGAATACTTGGTTTTACTATTTCTTCATCTTTTTCAGTTAATACTTTTTTAAGCTCTGATTTTAATTCTTCACTATTTGCTACTGAATTTTTTATTTTTATGTTTATATAAGCTTCATTTGTTTCTTGATTTTTAATTGCTTTTATAAACTTAGACATTAATGAATTATTTTGAATTTTTATTTGATATACTGTAAATTCTCCATCAACATATTCATTTTGTATTTCTGGATTTAATTTTTTAATATTATTTAAGAATTTATTAAATTCTTCTACAGTTACATCTTTTACTTCCATTTGTACTGGAGAGTCTTTTTGACCTGAACCATTTACTGGAGTTACAACATTAGTATCTATAATATCTTTTACTAAATCTACTACATGCTCTTTGTAATCTTGTACTTCTATAGTAATACTATCGCTTTTTTCACTTCCATCTGTAGCTTTTGCTGTTATAGTTACTTGTCCTTTTGCTTTGGCTATTACTTTAACAGTATTTCCATCTGCTTCTATTGATGCTATCTTTTCATCACTAGTTGTCCATACTACATCTTTTTTATCTGCATTTTCATTTGTTATAGTTGCACTTAATACTTGGTTACTTCCTATATATAAATTGTTAACTCTATTGTTTATAACTACATTTTCTACTAAAGTAACTTTTTCTTTTACAGTTACTTTTATTGTTTTTGTAGCTACTCCACCAAGTTTATCTACTACTTTATATGTAACTGTATATTCTCCTGGAGTATCTGTTTTAACATTATTTTCTACAACTTCTATTTCTCTTATATCACCTTGTTCATCATCAGTTGCTGTTACTCCTTCTAATGCTTTAAACTCATCTCCAACAGTTATAACTTTATCTTCTGCATGTATTACTGGTGGTTGATTTACAACTACTAGCATTTCATGTATTGCTGTTGCACCTTGACTATCTGTTACACTAAATACAACTGTATAATCTCCTGCAACTTTTGTATCAACATCATTTCTAATAACTTTTATTTTTTCAGTAAGATCTTTATCTTCTTCATCAGTTGCTGTTACTCCTTCTAAAGGATCAAACTCTTCTCCTAATTGAACTATTCTATCTTGAGCATTTATTACTGGAATTTTATTAAGTGTAGTCATTTTTGGATTTACAACAACTGAACTTTCAACTATAGTTGTTTTATTTCCACTATCTGTAGCCTTATATATAACCTTGTAAACACCTGGTATATTTGTGTTAACATTACTTTCAACTACTAATTCTATATTTTTATCTTCATCTGTTACAGTAACTCCAGCCTTTGGATCAAAACTATCTCCAACTTTTAAAGTATGGTTCTTAACACCTTCAATTACTGGTGCTTTATTACCTTTTACTGTTAAGTTTATAGTTTTTTCTGTTTTTCTACCACGACTATCAGTAGCACTATATGTTATCTTATATGTAGTGTCTTGTTCTGTATCTAAATTAAGTTCTTTATCTGATGAAACACTAACATTTACTGTATTTCCATTAACATCTACAGCTTTAACGCTATCCATTAAATTAAATGCTTGACCTGCATTTATAGTAACATCTTCAAGAGCTTTTCCATTTTTAGTAATAGCAGGCCCTACAGTTGATGCATTAACTTTTAATTGTACATTTAAAGTTTTTGATTCTCCACCAAAATCATCTTTTGCTGTAATATATAAATCATATATTCCTTCTTCAGTTCCTTTAAATGATGTTATTTTTTTATCACTTGCATCCTTAACTTCTAAAGTTATTTTATCTTTATCAGCATCTTCTATTTCTAAACCTTTTTCTTTTAAAACTTCTTCTGTTAACTGAATTGTTTCTCCTTCAGTAATTTCTATGTAAGACTTACCTTCTTTCATCTTTACAGTAGGATTTGTATTTAATGTTAATTCTTCATTTTTAACACTTACACTTCTTACATATTCTTTATTTGTGTTACTTACATATTTATATTCAGATTTTTCTTCATTTTTTATTTTATACTTTCTTGATGAATTATCATTAGAAGCTTGTATATCTAACTCAAAAACATCAATTTCATTACCAGTCTTTGGTATAGAGTCTTGTGCTGTTATTAAAACATCTATTGTATTATTTTCTTTATTATAAGTATAATCTGTTATTATCTTATCTGACTTTGCTGGATTTATTAAATCCTTTATTACTGGCTTTCCATCTTGCTCTTTTAAAACTATTCCATCTAACTTTAAGCTAAATTGAAGAGCTTTTGGAATATCTTCTATATTGTCTAATGATACTTTAACTGTATCTGAATCTACTTTTTTTACATCTAATACAAATTTATTTTCTGTATTTTTAGATTTATTTTCTATAATTTTAGGTGTTGCATAAGCTATTGCAGCTGTTGAAGTTGCTGCTAATGTATATACCAAAGCTGTTTTTACAGTTGGCTTCAGCTTATTATTTTTCATAACTTATCTCCTTCCGTACTTTATAGGGGCTATCATAAAAGAGATAACCCCTTTCAATTAAAAATATTATTATCTTAGTTTACTATCTGTTGTTAAATACATTTTGAATCATATCATTACTTATTTCTATAACTTCATCATATTCATTTGCTATTGCTCTTGCTGTTGAATTATTTAATTCTATTGATGGTAAGTTTTCTAAGTTTGTTGGTAAATCATATAAGAATGTATCACTTACTAATCTTTGACCTACAGGTGCATTATTGCTATCTAACTTATTGTATCTGTAAAGTTCAGCTTTTATCTTAGTTCCCTTAATATTTTCTTTATCTTTTTGTTGCTCTGGAGTTATCCAATATAACCAAGTTCCCTTAGCAACTTCTCCAAGTTGTGAATTTTCTGGTAGTGTTGCTAATAAAATTGCTTGAGCATTTAAAGCAAAGTTTTCATCTTTTTCATTAATTACTAAAGGTACATTAAATGCTGGGTCACCTTTATATTCACCTGTAACTATTATAGAACCTGCTGGTATAGTCTTTTCTGGTGCATAAGTATAATCAGTTGCTAACTTACCTACACCATGCTCATAAACTTTATTTCCATTATCTATACCAATTTCTATATTATCTCCTGTTGGACCTAATATATCTATTTCTCCTATAGATATAGCATTAGCTCCCTTGGCTACTAACTTAACATATTGTGCATCATATGCCCATAATTGAGTATTTGAATTGCTTCCATTTTCATTAAAGTAAATTGTATTTTCTTTAGTTGTATCAAATTCTCCTGAATGAGCTTTTGACCAAGTCTTTCCATCTTTACTTACTAAAACTTCATATTTACTTATTGGTGAATACTCTGTACCTGAGCTTCTTCCAAATAAGCTTCTTAATGAGAATTTCTTTTTAGGTGCTTGTCCTGGATTATATTTTAATCCTACAACAGATTTAGCATTTCCTAAATCAATAGTTACATATGGATCTCCTGAAACAACTGTACCATTATTATTAGTTGCTTTTTTAGCTGTATAAATAGTTGTTGGGTCATTATCACTTATCTTTTTAATTTCTCCATTTTGAGCTTGACCATGTCCTGAATGTTCATCAGATATATCATGTTCACTTCTTGTATTAGTATCAAATACCCAATTAGCTTCTGATATACTTCCATCATGATTTACTTTTATATTACCAATTGTAGTTTCTTGTGTAACATTTAAGTTATAGTCATAAGCTCTTACCTTATATTCAAATGCTCTATTATTTATAGCATCAATAACATCAGTGTACTTAGTTAATCCATTTTCTCCATTTTTATCTCTTTCAACGAATCCAACTACTACTTCCTTAGTTCCTGTTGTTGTTGCTTCTTTTCTTATTATTTCATATCCTAAAACTTTATCTGCATCTTTTGTAACACTTAATGTTAATGGAACTTCTTTTTGATTTAAGTAAGATTTATTAATTAATTGAGTTCCATTTGCATCAACTCCAAAGCTTCCATTTACTGCAGTATCTTTAGCCATAGTTATTGATTCAGTATTATTTCCAGCTGCTAATCTAATTCTTCTAGCATCATCATTTAAGTAGTAAATAGCCTTATCTTCTTTTGGATAGTTCTTTGAATCTAAGTATTTATTAGTATTAGGACTAGCTACTAATCCCCACTTTTCAAAGAATCCTCTTAAGTCTTTTTGTACTGCATCAGATGCTCTCATTATAAATGTTTGAGCTGTAGAATCATGTCCATTTTCATTTGGAGCTACACCTTTTAATCTTGTTTCTCTATATAACTTAGCATAGAATGTATCATTATCTAATTTATTATCAGAGTTAAGATTTAACATTTTATAAGTATAGTCATTATCATATGCTAAATGTAATTGCCAGAACATTCCTAATCTAGTTCCACCATCACTTGCTAAACCTACACTATTAGAAGTTACTTTATCATATATCTTTGTATATGTTCCACCCTCTAATCTAGATGTATTTATATCATTAAATGTTTGAGTTATAAGTGCTAATATATTATTAGTTGTTTCAGCATATGTTAGTCCTGGTCTGTCATGAACGTGTCCAATTTCATGAGCTATTCCCCATCCAAATAAGCTTCCATCTGCTGAATTTGTTAAGTTTCCATTTGAATCAAATTTGAAAGGAGTACCATTCATTGCACCTTCAATAGAACCATATCCTATACCAACGTGATGTGATGATGCATACATAAATGCTCCAGTAAACATTCTTTGATATTTAATATTCATACGGTTTTTAGGTGCTCTATTTTCATTATAGAATTGATTTTCACTCTTTCCACCTAATACATCTAAAGCATTACCAGTTATTTTACCATCTCCATCAAAGTCTATTGGTGCTTCAAGTAAACCTTGTTGTGAATAAGAAATTTTCATTATTTGTTCCCAAGCAAGTAATGTATCATAAAGTCTATTTACTTGAGCTTCTTCATTTCCTGATAATCCATTTTCTATTGAGCTAAGTACCTTATCAGCTGCAAAAGAAAGCATTATTCTTTCACCTTCTATATCTGTAGCATTTAAGATAGAAGTTTCTGGATCATAAGTGTAAATATTATTAACATTATCTTCTATACTAGCTGTGCTTGGATATCTATTTTTTAAAGTGCTTACATAACTCTTTAAGTCTTTAATATATTTTCTTATAGCATCTTTAACTTCTGTTTCTTTAGAAGCATCATCTATAATATTATTTACATTTAAGTGTGGTATTTTTGTTCCACCACTTACTCTTACCTTAAATGTATTGCTTTCTGCAAATCCACTCTTAAGACCTATATATAAGTTTCCACCTTTTTCATAGTTCATATCAAAACCAGTTTCAGGTATTTCAATTTCATTTTTACCTACTTTTAATTCTTTTATGACCTTATAAGCAGTTCCACTTTCTGCATTAAATTGTGTTAATACTAAATTAAATTTAGTATCGCTTCTATTTGGACTTGCTATGTAAATATTAACCTTATCTCCTGGTTTTACTGCTATACCAAGAGCTTGGTAATCATTAGTTTGGCCTATAGTATTTTGAGCCCCTATACTATGTATACTTGAATCTAAAGTTATTATTTCATCTTGTAAAGAAATATCATTTAATAAGTCTTGAGCTCTTTGTAAATTCTTTAGTATTTCATCTTTATTTGGATGATATTCTAAGTTTACTGGGTCTATTGTATTTACTCTCTTAACAAGTTCTTCTACTTTTTCTCTAGTTACATCACTATTTAATGATAATTTTAAATCATCAGCAAATAAGTTATCTACATCTTTTTCTAAGCTATCATATTCATATAACTTAATTTCAGATATATTTACTTTACCTGAACCTGAACCTGGATATACAGATATATTTGGCTGTATTTGCTTAGTTGTTATAGGCTCTGATAATTTTAATGTTACTACTCTTCCACTTGTGCTTAATGAAGCATCTCTATATTCCCACTTTCCTTGTGAATTTACAAATCCTATATTACCTGTATATGGCCATGAATCTAAGTCTAATCTTGTTATTAATTTTATAGTATCTATTGTATGTTCTTCTTTAAATGTTATCTTAGGACCACATTTTCCATAGGCAGATGTATCCCAGTTATGCCAAGTCCATGCTGTAGTATAATCATTATCTAAAACAGAAATATCATTATCTGTAGTTCCACCTTGAGTAAATTCAACTTTTTCTATGTTATTAGTTAAACTTCCCACTCCATTTGGTGTATTTATAAGCTTATAGTTAGGCGTTACTGGTGGTACTAATTTAGCTGTAGTTCCAAGGTAACGTTGAGATAATCCACCTGTTCCATGGTGGTTTGTTGCTGTCATCATAATTTCATAACTTGTTGTATCTTTTAAATTTGTTATTGTATATGACGTAGCTCTTATAAAGTCCTTACTATCAGCAACTCCTGCTGCTAAATCTTTTACTCCTGTTGGAATATCATCATTTAAGTCAGAATCTTTATATTTATCACCATTATCATTTGCTTTTAACCACTCTTTAGTTCCAACTTCTCTGTAATATAACTCATAATCTTTTGCTTTTGCATGAGCTTTCCATGAAACTGTAAGTTGTTTATATCCACCTTTTACTGAAATTCCTTCTGGACCTTCTGGTGCTGTTTCTGGTATTACTTGAACTTCTATTATAGAATCAGCTCCAAAGTTGCTTCCATTGTCTCCATCTGCTTTATCATTTAACTTTCCTGATTTAGAATCCCAAGCTTGTGGATTATAATTTGCATCAACATTATCTGGCTTACCATCTTTATCATTTGAATTGTTTGTTTTGTTAGTATCACCTGTTGTAGTTGTGCTATAACCCTCTTGCTCATCTTTGTAACCACTCTTCCATTCTCCTGAAATTGATTGGATACTAATTCTGTAAATTCCATAAGGTTTTACTTTTTCTATTTTTAAAGAATTTTGACTTGTTTTATAAGTACTTGTATCAACTACATTATTGTTATTATCTAATTCTTCAACCTTTAATTCATAACCTGATACATTTGTTTCATGGTTCCAGCCTATTGTCATAGCCTCATTTCCAACAGCAGTTGAACTTGTAAAATTATTTATAACAGGTATATTCATTTTAGGTTTTGGAACTTCTTTATATACATTATTTAAAAATTCAACTTTTGCTATTTCAGTTAAATTCTTATTACTTCTACTTCCAGTAACTCTTATATTAACTTGACTTACTGCAACTTGCTTTCCTAAATTTATTTTTATAGTGTCCATTTGTGTACCATCAGCAGTTCTTGCTGCTGATTTAGTTACATTCGAATCATTAAATTTAACTGTTAAGTCTTGTCCATCTTCTCCTGCACCTGGTATAACAACTTCACCACTAGATGGTGCATTTTCACTTGGTGCTTGTATAACAACTTCTTCAATTGATGCTGATTCTTCTTCTGAACTAGCAGCTCTTGATTTTCCTGTTAAACTCATAGGAATTTCTATAGGATTTTCTTCACTTATTTCACCTTTAGCTTGTAAAGATACTACATCATCACTATCTTTTAGTATGTTTTTAATATCTCCAGTTACAGTTAACTTTTCTGTATTTAAATTTATATCAACATTTTCTGGATTTATTATTGGTGTTGTATTAACTACAACTGGATTACTCTTAACCTTATCCATATTTTTATGTACATAACTTAAATCTGTTATATCAACTTTACCATCTCTATTTAAGTCAAACTTTGTATCTGTTGATTTATTCTTTATAGCATTTTTTAAATCTTCATAATCTTTTTTATCAACTTTATTATCAGAATCAAAATCACCACCTATTAAAGCAGCTGGATAATGTTCAGTAGTTCCATCTTCTGATTCTATATTTTTTTCATCTGTACCTACTAGAATTCTCTTTGAAGACTTTTCAATTTCTACGTTATCCATCGTTACAGTTTGATATCCACCTCCAGATATCTCAACTGAATATGTTCCTAATTCAAGATTTTCAAAAGTTAAGTGATAGAAATTTAATTCTGTTGCACCTTCACTTAATTTATTTCTTCTATAATCTAATGCTTCTAAAGTGTACGCTATTTCAGTATCTTTTAACTTTCCACTTGTAACATCAGACCCTAATTTAACAGTATGACTTTGTCCATCCTTTTTAGTTAATTTTACAGTAAAATTTGTTTTGCTTGAGTCTGCTACTTTTATAGGACTAGCAAAATTAACATCTAATTCTAACTTTCCTGTTACCTTATATGGTGTTGAAGTTTGTGTTTCATTAGATTTATCTTCTTTTTCTGATGGCGTATCATTTTTTTCTTCACCATTATTATTTTCTTCTTTTTCAGTTTCAGTATTCTCTTTTTCAGTTTGTTCTTTATCTTCAGTAGCTGCCCCATTACTTTCTTCTGATTTGTTATCTTTTTCTAAGTTCCCCTCTTGATTATCTTCTGACTTTTCAGTCGCTGAATCAGAATTACTTTCATTGCTATTTCCAACAACAACTTCATTTACTTTATTATTTTCTTGATTGCCATTTTTAGTATCTGCAAATGTAACACCTTGCACTTGAGTAGTAATCAAAGCTACTGCTAACATAGCTGATATTTTTCTTCGATTCATTCTTATCCTCCTTTTTATACAAAATCCTACATAAAATATATCATATTTAAGCCGTTTTTTCCAATATCATTAATTTTATTTAACTAAATTTCAAAAAAATATTAATTTAATATAAATTTTAATATTTTTTATTAAACTATTAAGTAAAATATGAATTACTCAGTTATCTTGTAAATGTAAAATGGTAAGACCTATAAACTTATAAGTCTTACCGTTTTTATTATTTAATAATATTACACTTTTTTCCAAAATAAACAACAAATAAACAATTATTGGTAGTAAAGGCTTAATAAAAAAATATTGTTTTAACATTAAACATTATATCAGCTATATTAAGTATAAAATTTTAAATTAATTTAAAACGCCCACTTTTCAACCTCAACTGTACCACTTCCACTTAACTTTAATTTAGAATCAATTTTATCATTATAAATTCTAGTAGTGAATACTTCTTCTCCCTCATTTAAAAACACTTCTAAAGAAGAATTATCAGAAAATACTCTTAATGATTTAACATTATTAATTTCAACAGCTCTCATATTTCTTCCATACCCTGATTTTCCTAGTTGTAACTTAAATACCCCATTACTAAATGAAAGATTACAATCTTCTCTTAATTCAATCTTAAATTCATCACACTCTTTAAAATTAAAATTTAATTCAAAAGTATTGCTTTCAAATATATCTAAAATAGCTACCTCATTTAAAGAAATTTCCTTCTTAAAAGAATTTCCTTTTCTTAATACTTCTAATTCAGCAATAGGAATTTGATATATTTTATTATTCTTTAAAACTAATTCTCTAGGAATTGTTAATTGATGTTGCCAGAAGTTATCTATAGTTGGATTTCTATGTTCTATTGCATCAGGAACCCCCATCCACCCTATAACAATTCTTCTTCCTTTAGAATCTTCAAAAGTTTGTGGTGCATAAAAATCAAATCCTCTATCTATTTCAACAAACTCACCAAGATTAAGTTTCTTTTTATCATCTTCAAAACTTCCTACTGCATATCCACATTGATATACATTATTATATTTATATCCTTCTGCTTCCATCCCTTGTGGTGAAAACATTAGTATATCTTTATTTTCTAACTTAAATATATCTGGACATTCCCACATATATCCCATATCTTCATTTTTCCCTGCTGGTACTGAATGGAATTCCCAATTATAAAGATCAGTTGATTTATATACTAAAATACACCCCTTATCATCAATAGTTCTAGCACCTAAAACCATGTAATAAATCCCATTTTCTTCCCATACCTTTGGATCTCTAACATGTAAGGACATATCTTTTGGGAAATCCGTATTTCTTAAAACTACTTTCTTCTCTGAAAAATTTATTCCATCTTTGCTAGTAACCAATATAACATTTTGTTCTCTTCCAGTTAATATATAATCATGGTCTCCAGCATGTTTTACATTCCCTGTGTAGAAGAAATATATTGTATCATACTTAACAAAAGCTGATCCCGAATATACTCCATCTTTATCTTCATTTATATCTGAATAAAGAGCTACACCTTTATCTTCCCAATTAACTAAATCTTTGGATATTGAATGTCCCCAAAACTTTAATCCTCCCATTGGTGTTAATGGTGAGTATTGATAATAACAGTGATATTCTCCATTAAATTCACATAATCCATTTGGATCATTTATCCATCCAATTGGAGGTATTATATGATATTTACTTCTCCATTTATCATTATTAACTTGCTCTAAATGTTTAGCCATGCACTCTTTTATTTGTTTGTCAAAATCACTTCTCAACATCGTTATCTCCCTTGTGCTAAAGCTAAAACTTCCTCTTTAGTTGGTAATGCACCAATAGCTCCTCTTTTGCATACTGTTAAAGCAGCTGTTGCATTTGAGAAAGTTAATATTTCTTTTATTTTTTCTTCTGATAAATTAACTAAGCTTTCTAAAGTATTGTCATCTTCAGCAACTTGGTATAAAAACGAACCTATAAATGAATCTCCAGCTCCTGTTGTATCTTGAGCTTGAACTCTAAATGATGGTGAAAATACCTTTCTTTCCTTAGTTATAAATTCTGCTCCATTAGTTCCCTTTGTATAAATTATAACTTCAACATCACCTTGTAATAAAAACTCTAAAGCCTTTGGTTCATCTGAAATTCCAGTAATAAACTCTAATTCTTCATCACTTATTTTTACTATATTAGCTAATGGTAAAAATTCTAAAATTGCTTTTCTGCAAGCTTCTGGAGTTTCCCATAATGGTAATCTTACATTTGGATCAAAGCTAATTAAACAATTATGTTTTTTGGCAAATTCTATAGCCTTTTTATGAGCTTCTTTAATTGGAGCATCTATTAAGCTAACTGAACAAAAATGTAATATTCCTCCTTCTGTAAAATCTTCTTCTTCAATTTCTGCTGCATTTAATAACATATCTGCACTTGGATTTCTATAAAATGAAAAATCTCTTTCCCCATCTTCCTTTAATGATACAAATGCTAATGCTGTATTTGCTTCTTTAGTTCTTAATACCTTTGAAACATCAACACCTAATGGTGAAACTTCTTCTAATATATGATCTCCAAATCCATCAACACCAAGTTTAGTAAGCATTTGTGCTTTACCACCTAATTTTGCAACTGCTGCTGCAACATTAAGGGGTGCTCCACCTGCAACTCTAAAAAAGTTGCTCACATCCTTTAATGCAACTCCCTTTTCATGTGGAATAAAATCAATTAAAGCTTCTCCTATTGAAATTACCTTTTTCATTTTCTTTTCCTCCTAAAATTCAATTGTGGGAATGTTCCCTTGTGTGCTAAAAAATATATTTCATACTTAATATTAAATTTACATAATTTTATATTTCTAAAAATATTATATCATTTATACTTTTCTAGTCCATATTTTTCTTTATATTAATAAACTTTATTTTACTTGTCATATTTACTTTATTTTTCTATAAAATCATTAATTACTTTATTATATTTTTAAACTTTAATTTTTATTTTTAATCACAATATTATATGTAAAAATGAGGATTCAAATTTGAATCCCCATTTTTTTATTATACTAATTTATAGTTTATTTTATATTATCAAGCATAAACATAAATTGTGATGTATAATTATCAACTTCATCTTCATATACTAAAGTAATTGTATATATATATGAGTCAAAATTTGTAGTATCTATTGTTACAACTCCATTTTCATCTACACAATCTTTTATATCTAAAGTAGTATATTCATGTGTTTTATTATGCTTCACTATTACTGATTTTGGTAATAATTTTTCACCATTTCTATTTATAACATCCAAGTTTACAGTTGCTTTATTATCTTTTGAATAAATACTCCCTGGCATTAATCCACCTAAAACATTTGCTTTTAAATCTTTTAATTTTTTAAGATTTTTAAGTGGTGATAAATCTCTTATTTCATTATAGTCTATATCTAATGATTCTAAGTTTATGGCATGTTGTAACCCTTCTAAACTTTCTACTTGTGATACTTTTAGTGAAGTAAGCTTTCTCATTTGTCCAACTGTTATTTCACCTGATATTCCAAGTTCTTTTTGTATACTAGCTTTTAAAAATTCATCTTTTATTTGCACTATTTCATTTAAATTAACTTCTACTAATGACTCCATAGCTTCTTTTAATTTTTCAATAGCTTTGTCTATTGTTTCTTGATTAGCTGAACTTAAAGCTTCTTTACCAACATTTATTGCATTTTCTAAGCTTTCAATAGATTCTTGAGTATAATTATTTAAATTTATATTTTCAGCTTTTGTTAAAACTTCTTCTAATTTAGCTGTATTAAATTTTGCTATATTTCTAAATCTTGCCTCTGCCCAGTCTGCATGATCCCAAGTAGTACCATTAGTTGCTGCATCTACTACTAATTTAACTTCATTAGAGTTTCTAACATCTACCATTAAACGTTGTTTTGGTGAATTTGATTTCATAACATCAGTTTCTGCTTTTAATTTACCATCTACATAAACCTTAAATATAACACTTGATGCACTTTGATTTGATACAAATTCATCAAGACCTACCCAAGTATCAAATATATCATATCCTGTTGAATCATATACTATTTCTGAATAAGAATGAGTTCCTATACCCTTTTTAAAAGTATCATAAGTTCCATTTTCATTTAAAAGTTTTATAGGTTGTTGTCTTACTGATTTATCTTTACCTATAGCCCCTGAACCTATTGTTGCTGATTTCCATTCTAAATCAGATACATAAGTTTCTTCATCTGTAATTGCTACTTTTCTTGTAAATTCAGTTGTTAAGTTATCACTGTCTGTTACAGAATATACAACATCAAATATTCCAACTTTTCCTTTTTCATAATCTGTTTTTACATTTATTTTAGAAGTTAAGTTTCCATCTTCATAATCAGTTGCTGTTATTCCTTGAAGTAAATCTACTTCCTCATTTACATTAAATACTGCTAAATCTTTACCTTCTATTACTGGTTTTGAATAATTTTTATATAATTTAGTATCTGCCCAAGATGCAAAATCTCCTACTAAGTTTCCATCTACATCATCAGCAATTAAAGTAAGTTCTTTAACTCCTGTAACATCTAATCTTACATATTCTGCAGGAGTATTTGTTTTTATTACATCAGAAGTATAAACTTCTTTTCCATCAGCAAGTATTCTAAATCTTATTGTTGTACTTCCTAAGTTATAGTTTTTATCTGTTCCCACATATGTTGTAAAATAGTTGTAATTTCCATCTAAATTATATACTATTTTAGCATTTGTTGCAGCACCAATACCTTTATCAAAAGTTTTAACAGTTCCATCTACGTTAAGTTTAATCTTATTAGTTGAGCCAACTGCCATATCTTTAACAACACTTCTCCATCCAGTTGTAGCTGACTCCCAATTCATATCTGATAAATATTTGCTTTGACCATAAACTACTATTGTTCTTTCCTTTGTAGTTATATTTGAATCACTATCAGTTACTGTGTATGTTACTTTGTATGTTCCTACTTTGTTTGGTGAAAATCCACCATCATTTACTACTATATTTGAAGTTATGTTGCCATCTTCTTGATCACTTGCAACTACTCCATCCATTAAATTTAATTCAGTATTTTTCTCAATCATTGTAAATTCTTCAAATGTTAAAGTTGGGAATTTAGCTTTTATTATTTTTTCAGCGTTATCCAATTCAACTTTGAATAATTCATATGCTGGATGATTTTTAACTTCTTCTCTTAAAGCTTCTAATTTTTCTAAAGTATTATAGCTTTGTGCTACTTCTGTTTTATTTTCATCTGTAAATAAACCAGCCATTTTATCTGCTAATTTATCTTCTTTATAAAATGCCACTTCACCGAAGCTTGCCCATTCTCCACTTGCTTTTACAAATTTAAACTTCACTCTTCTTGCATTTACTTTGCTCATATTAAATTCAACAGTATCGCTTATTGCTCCAGAATATGACCCTTGTCCTGCTAAATAGAAATCATCTCCTGATTCACTTTCTGATACATATATTTCAAATTCAGTAGCAAAACCTTTGTTATTTCCGTCACGTCTTGATGCATATGCCATCTTGCTTATTTCTTGAACTTCACCTAAATCAAATGTTACTTCATTTTTAAATGAACTATTATTTGGAGAGTTTGTCTCCCAATGAGTATTTATTTTTCCATCTATTGCATTGCCTATTACACTGTTTCCGTAATTTCCTGCATTATTTTGTGCAGATACTATAGGTAATTTAAACTCTTCGTTATATCCATCTAAATTTGAGAACTGCCCATACTTAGATTTTGTAACTGTATAATCTTCAGATACTGTAACATATATTTTTTTACGTGTTACATTGTTATCTTTATCAGTTACTTTATATACAACTTCAAATTTTCCTATTTTATCTTTTTCAAAACTATTTGATTCAATTTCAATTTTTGATGTTAAATTTCCATCTTCCACATCAATTGCTTCAACACCTTCTCTTGGATTGAAATCTTGTCCAAGTTTTAAGTTTTTATTTTCTGCTATAATTTTTGGTTTAGCATTATTTGTAGTTAATTTTGGATTAGCTATTAGTCCATGGTCTGCTGTATTTCCATTTTCAGCATCAGAAACTTCAATTACAAGCTCTTTAACACCTGATACAGGAACATTTACATAAGCCATGTTGTCATAATATCCTAAAACATCTGTATATGCTAAAACTTTACCATCTGCTATTATTTTAAATTTGATACTTGAATTATTATTTGGTTGTATTGATGATTGGTCAACTCCAAGTAATGCCTCAAATGTATCATATTCTTTATCTGATAAATCATAAGTTATCTTACCATTAGCATGTATTCCAAAACCTTTTTCAAATGTTTTTATATTTCCATTTACTCTACCTTGTATATTAGAGTTTCTTCTTGGAGTCCCCCATGCTGTTGATACAGATTTCCACTCAAAATCTGATAAATAATCATAGTCACTTACTACTTTTACATTTAATATTTTATTAAAAGTTACACCATTATCTTCTACTGTATATTTAACTTGATAGTTTCCATGCTTAGTAGTATCTACATTACTTTCAAATTTAACTTTTGATGTTATGTCACTTCCTGAGTGAGTAAATCCTTTAACATAATCCATAGCATTAAATTCTTCATTTAAATTTAATGTTATAGTTTCTTGTTGAATACTTATGCTTGGTGTTAATGAATTTATTTGTACTTTATCACCTGTTGATAAATTTTTTGCATAAGGTATTACTTCATAATTTATATTTTCATTTGTATTAGTTGCCTCTGAATCTGTATAAGTTCCAGATGTAGTAAACCCTATCACTTTTCCATCTTTCACTATTTCATAACCAAGTAAGTCATCTTTTGCTTCACTAGCAATACTCATGCTTAGTTTTATTCCAGAATTTGATTTTGATAATGAAACTTCTAAAGAAGTATCTTTGTTTTCAAATCCATTTCCTTCATAATTCATAGCACTAGTATTTAAATACCATATTTTTTGTCCTACATTTGAATATTTCTCTTTTAATCTATTTTTACATTCATCTGATAATTTAAATCCATATTTGTCAAAATAATTACTTAGATTCATACCTATAACTTCTGATGAATATTCAGCAAATAAATCTTGCTTTTCTTGTGTAGTGCTAGGATTAGGTTTTCTCTTTCTATATAATGCTTCTAACTCTGCCCAATAAGTATTTTTCTTTATTTGTAACTGCCAGAACATTCCTAATTTTTCAGAATAATCTAATTCTTCATACGTTTTTAATGATTTCTCTGGTGCTAAATACTTATATAATTTATCGTATTGTACTCTATCATTTAATCCATTTTTTATATAAGCATTGTTTGCCCACATATTATTAGTAACTTCGGCCCACTCTCTTGCATCTATATCCATTTGGTGTCCGGCTTCATGAAGCATTCCCCAAAGTATACTGTTTATACTACTTTCATCAGTTCTTAATACAATTTCTTGTATATGTCTTTGAATACCTATATGATCAGTATATGCATAAGCTGCTCCATAAGGTTGCATTAACCTTACTGCTGTTCTAACATTTGTAGAATCATTATCTGGATCGCTTGTATCATCTTTTAATCCAGCAAAATCAAATGCTTCTTGGAATTTCTTATTCCAAACATCTACACTTTCTTCAACATCTACGTTTTCATTTACATATACTTGATATGCTGCTTTTGCAGTTCCTGTGTATAATACTCTTTTTGTACTGAATTCATATATATCAACTGTATTTTCAGGATCTCTATCTAGCTTTTCTTTATATTCTTTTAATAATTTTAAGAATTTTTCTTTATCATCTCCTGGTTTGAATGATGGGAAGAATTCTCCACCTTCTATACGTACAACTGGGGCTTTTCCTTGTTGTTCAGGTGTATATTTGTTTATTAAATATACTGCTCCACCCTTTGTAGATTTCATACTCCATGAGTCACTATATATTTCAGGTACTGTTATAACATTCATACCCTTTTGTAATTGATACTCTTGTTTCCAGTAACCAAATCTACCTTCTTGCTGAGTAAATGCAATTTTTGGAAGTGGTGCCCCATCTTCTGCATCAACAAAAACTCTAAATACTTGTCCTGGTTTTGCCACTATACCTGTAGATTGTAAGTCTGTACCAAAAGTAGACATTTTTAATTGATTTCTTGCTTTTGCATGTGTATCACCATATTGTGTCAGTGTAAATGTTCTATCTGAATAATCTTTATTACCATTTAAAATTTCTTTTGCTAATTCTATAGCATATGATAATTTATCCTTTAAAGGATGATTGTTAACTTCTTCTTCTAGCTTATTTATTGCTTCTTCATTATTATATTGATCTTTTAATTTTGTCATTGTACCATCTGTAAAAATATTATTTACAGTTTCAGACACTTTATCTTCCTTATAGAACACAAATTCTGATGCACTTGCCCAATCCCTATTAGCTTTTTTAAATACAAACTTTATTTTTTTGAATTCCGTAGGATTAAATTTTATTTCAACAACATCTGTTGTTGAATTTTTATATTCACCAGTAGCTACTAATTCAAAATTATTGCTATCATCTTTAGAACCGTATATTTCAAACTCTTCTGCAAATCCCTTTCCACCTGCATCAGGTCTTGCTGCATAAACAATTCTATTTAAAATAGCTTTTTCTTTTAAACTAATTACAACTTCATTAGTAAAATTTGAGTTATTAGGTTTTCCTGTTTCCCAATGAGTTTTAAAGTTTTCATCTATAGCTTTGTCTATAGTGCTATTTACATATCTTCCACCATTATTAGTTATAGATTCAATATTAGAATTATCCATTTTATAAACTTTATTATAACTTTGTAATAATTCACTTCCATGTAAACTGAATTTGCTAACAATAGCTTTTTTTGTTTCATTTTTTTCTGATAATTCATTAGTTTGCACAGTATTGTTTTTAGATAATGTTTCTGCAAACACATTAATAGGTGCTGCTGTCATATTCGCTATTGTAGTAGCTAATATTAATGTTGATAATTTTCTTTTTAACATCTTTTATCCCCCTAAAATAAATAAAAAATTACTTTATTTTAATCAATAACTAAAATATTTTTATAATTTTTTATTAATCGTTAACATTATTATTATATATATTTCTCTATTTTTCAACAACTTCCTTTAAATTTTAAATTTTATTAACATTTATCTCTTTGTAAAATATATTTTTATGTATATACCTATCTATAATTTATCTTATTTTACTTTTTAATGAAATTTTTTTCTTTTGATTCAGAACCTACATATCCATTATTTAAATACTAGACACTGTAGATTTTGAAACACCTGCTAATTTTGCAATATCAATTATATTTAATGCCATTATTTTCACTCCTAAGTTTTGCTTACATAAATTATGATTTTAATTTTATCATTCTTTGAGAATTTATACTAATTACTTTTATATATTATAATAAATAATTATTTATAAATTTGATAATACTATAAATAGTCAATTTTAGTAATTAGACCATTATCTTTTAATTTTAAAATAAATTTCATATTTTTTATTTTTATATTTAATCTAATATATCTTACTTAAAAGGGTGATTTTATGTTTCCATTAAATAAAAATAGTAAAACTAAAAATATACTTTCATTAATACTTTATTGTTTTTTAGTAATAGCACTATTTGCACACTTTTTTTATTGCATAGGAAAAGTGCCTCCTAGTCATTATGTTTCTAAAAATAATATTTTAAGTGCTGTTTCAGCTAGTGCTAATATTTTTAATATTAATTCTAATACAACCTTAAATGAAAATATTAGTGTTTATGAAGAAAAACTTACTAAATTCATTAGCTCAGCTTTTAATGAGCGTAATAATAGTTTTTTAAATGGAAATGTATATAAATTATATAATTATTATGGTACTTCTGATGCTAATGCTAAATATTCATTAGATTATGAATTTAAAAGGATAGCTTATTTAAGGGATTGGTCTTTAGAACGTTCTATAATTTTTACAAGCATTAATTCATTAGTTATTATAAATAAAGTAACTAAAAATAATAATAAAATAATAGTAAATTTAGATGAATACTATAACTTTAATTATATTCATAATAAGCAATTTGCTTCAAATAAGTTTTCATTTACAATTCCACATATTTTAACACTTTATAGTTATACAAATGACTTAGGAGAGGAATGTTTTATTATTGATAAGGATTATTATAGTGATGTATTTAATGATGAATTAAATGATTATAATTTTTATTTAACTGAAACTTCATTACCTTATACAAAAAAAATTAATCCTAATTATAAAGTTTCAGAACAATTTAATAAAAATGATATTATAAGATTTGATAAATCACTATTTACTGATCATAAGGCAATAATATCTGGTTATGATTCAAATGGTTATCCTTTAATAGATAGTAATTCCTTTAATATTTCTAATATGCCTTTTGATTTAGGTTGGAAAGAAAAAAATATAAAATTATCATATTAAAAAAATATTACTGGAAATCAAAATTTCCAGTAATATTTTATTTATAAAAAACTATATTAAATTAAATTATATATTATTAATATCTATTATTTAATTTCATTTGACGCTCTATATCTCTCTTTGCTGCTTTTTCAAGCATTGAATCTCTCTTATCATAGTTTTTCTTACCTTTACAAATTCCAAGAGCTACTTTAACTCTTCCATTTTTAAGATATAAAGATAATGGAACTAATGTATATCCATCTCTTGAAACTAATCCAGCTAATCTTCCTATTTGCTCTTTATGAAGTAATAACTTTCTTTCTCTTAGTGGATCAACATTAAATATATTACCTTGTTCATATGGACTAATGTGCATATTTAAAATAAATATTTCACCATTTCTAACATCAGCATAGCAATCCTTAAGGTTACATTTTCCACCCCTTATAGATTTTACTTCTGTACCAACTAATTCGATTCCCGCCTCCATTGTTTCTTCAACAAAATAATCATGACGAGCTTTTCTATTTTCAGCTAAAGAATTACTATTTTTAACTCTTGCCATTTTCCCACCCACTTTATTAATTATCTTCTTGCTTTGTTCCAAACTCCTTCTTAATTTCTGCAATTATTGATGCTGTTTCTTCACTTGGAACAATTTCCTTTAAATCTTGCTCACTCTCTACAATATCAAAGAAAACTTCTCTATTATCAATATCAACTCTAGAACACTTAACTTTCACTGAATCTCCCAGTCTATAAACCTTTTTATTTCTTTGTCCTAATAACATTAAATGCTGCTCATCATAAATATAATAATCATCATCTAAATCATTAATATGAACAAGACCTTCTACTGTATTAGGCAGCTCAACAAATATACCAAATGATGTAACTGAAGATATAATTCCTTCAAATTCTTCACCAATTCTATCCATCATATATTCAGCTTTCTTTAAGTCATCTACTTCTCTTTCTGCTTCTTCTGCTAATCTTTCCATTTCTGATGATTGCTTAGCTGCTATATCTACTATTGGTGTTAATTTAGTTATTCTCTTTTCATCAATTTTACCATTTAAATATTCCTTTATTATTCTATGAATTTGTAAATCAGGATATCTTCTTATTGGAGATGTAAAATGACAATAATAAGTTGCTGCTAATCCAAAGTGACTTGAACATTCTGGAGTATATTTTGCTTTCATCATACTTCTTAATAAAAGTGTACTTACTACAGTTTCTTCTTTTTTTCCTTTTACCTTTTCTAATACTTCTTGAAGAATTCTTGGATGAATGTCTTGAGAAACTTTCATTGTATACCCTAAATTATATATAAATTCTCTAAACTTTTCTAGTTTTTCTTCATCTGGATTTTCATGAACTCTATATACAAAAGGTAAATTAGTCCAAAACATATGCTCTGCTATAGTTTCATTACAAACAAGCATAAATTCTTCAATTATTCTATTTGCTATTTCTCTTTCATATGGCTTTATATCAATAGGTTTACCATTATTATTTAATATTATCTTTGATTCTTCAAAATCAAAATCTATAGCGCCTCTTTTCATTCTCTTTTCTCTAAGAATTAAACAAAGCTCTTCCATTGTTTTAAAATCATCAACAAGATAATCATATTTTTTTATAAGTTCTTCATCATTATCTCTTAATATTTTAGTAACATCAGTATATGTCATTCTTTCAGAAGTTCTTATAACAGTTTCTGCTATTTCATGATCACAAACCTTACCTTTATTATCAATAATCATAAAACAACTTAAAGCTAATCTATCAACTTTAGGGTTAAGAGAACATATTCCATTAGATAACTTTTTAGGAAGCATAGGAATAACTCTATCTATTAGATAAACAGAAGTTGCTCTTTTTAATGCTTCTTTATCTAAGGGATTCTTTTCTTTAACATAATGTGAAACATCAGCAATATGAACACCTAATTTATATTTTCCATTTTCTAATTTTTCAATAGATACAGCATCATCAAGGTCCTTTGCATCTTCTCCATCTATTGTAACCATTCTAATATTTCTAATGTCTTTTCTTCTCTTAATTTCCTTTTCATCTATTTCTTCAGGTATTCCCTCTGCATATGCTAATACCTTAGCTGGAAATTCTTCTGGAAGACCATGTTTTTTAATTATTGTTAAAATATCTAATCCTTTTTCGCCCTTTTTTCCTAATACTTCTTTAATTACACCTTCTGGACTTCTTCTCTTATCTGGCCATTTAGTTACTTCAGCAATAACTATATCCCCATGATTTGCCCCATTTTTATCTTTCTTAGAAATAAAAATATCTTGATTTAATCTAGTATCTTCAGGAACCACAAATCCAAAATTTCTACTATCTTCATAAACACCAATTATTTTAGTATTAGCTCTTTCAAGAATTTCTATTACTTCTCCTTCTCTCTTTTTACCATTAACATCATCTCTAGTTATTTGAACAAGAACTCTATCATTATTCATTGCACCATTAATAAATGAGCTTGGTATAAAGACATCTCTTTCCCCATCTTCTTCAGGAATTAAAAATCCAAATCCCTTTTTATGTGATTGAATTCTTCCCTTTATTAATCCTAATCTTTCTGGCACAGCAAATTTATCTTTATTTGTTCTAACTATAGACCCTTCTAATTCCATTATTTTTAATGTCTTTTTAAAAACCTTATATTCATCTGGACTAATATCAAAAACTGAAACTAATTCTTGAATATCCATAGGTCTATATGCTTCTTCTTTCATGAAGCTAAGTAGGGTTTCCTTTATTCCCATGTAATTTCCTCCATTAACATATAATTTTCTCCATTTTTTTCTTATACACACTATTTATTATACTACCACATGTTTGATTTTTTATTCAATATAAGGCTTACTAAATCTCGCTTATTATACTTTATTCAATTACTTTTGTTTTAACTACCAAGACTTAATTTATATTTATTTCTAAATTCTTTACTTATTTAAATTAGATTTTATTTTCTAAAATATTATAAACACTATATTTATATGGTATCCTAACTTAAAGTAAATTAATAAAGGGAATGTACCACTAATATAGATACACTCCCTAAATATCTTAAATTAAGTTTAAAGCTATTGTGTTAATAGCAAATAAAAGCATTGAAACTATAGTAACCTTAGCTAACATAGCCTCTTTTGTCTTTGATTTATTTTTCGTAAAAAAAGTTTCACTTTTACTACCTTGAATTAATCCACTTAAAGCATCAGCTTTACTTTTTTGCATTAATATTGAACCAACAACTATTAACCCTAAAATTGCTTCTAAAACAAATAAAAAAGTTTTCATGGCTATTACCTCCCATATTATACTTTCGTGCATATTTATATAACTTTATCATAACATAATATATAATACTTATCAAGAATATTTACAAATACCACCAAGTGAACTACTCTTCCCTTATAGAAGTGGGAGCTTCTTGGTCAATATTCTTAGTGGAATGAGTTTACCCAAGCTTACAAGTTCGTTCCAACCTCATTATTACTAATAGCCTATACTATCAATTTTTCTAAGTTTTTACTTGCATTATTTAATTCATTTAAATACATGATACTCCTCTATGATACTAAAAATCCCATTATATTTACTTCTACTGGTTTATCTTCATTAATTACTCTTATTTCTATATCATGATTTTTATTTAATGAATTTTTACCTAAAACTTCAATTACTGATATATTTATTTTTTATTCTTTTACATTAAAGAAAGCTTTCTTTCCTCTATATTCTGCTACCTCATCAAGTTCTTCAGAAATTCTAATTAATTGATTATATTTAGCAACTCTTTCTGATCTAGCAGGTGCCCCTGTTTTAATTTGACCTGCATTAACAGCTACAACTAAATCAGCTATAGTAGTATCTTCTGTTTCTCCACTTCTATGAGAAATAACTGCAGTATAACCTGCTCTATTAGCCATTTCTATAGCATTTAATGTTTCTGTTAAAGTACCAATTTGATTTAATTTAATTAAAATTGAGTTACCAACACCTTTTTTAATACCTTCTTCTAATCTTTGAGTGTTAGTAACAAATAAATCATCACCAACTAATTGAACTTTCTTTCCTAATCTATCAGTTAGAATCTTCCATCCTTCCCAATCCTCTTCAGCCATTCCATCTTCAATAGAAATAATAGGATATTTATTTACCCAATCTTCAAAAAAATCAACCATTTCTGATGCTGTTAATGTCTTTCCTTCATGTTCTAATACATACTTACCATCTTTGTAATATTCAGATGAAGCAGCATCTATAGCTATAAATATATCTTTACCTGGTTCATATCCAGCCTTTTTAATTGCTTCTAATATAACATCAATAGCTTCTGCATTACTCTTTAAGTTAGGTGCAAATCCACCTTCATCTCCAACTCCAGTAGAATACCCTTTATCATTTAATGTTTTCTTTAATGCATGATAAACTTCACCACAAGCTTGGATAGCCTTATCAAATGAATCAAACCCTACAGGCATAACCATAAACTCTTGAAGATCAACTGAGTTATCTGCATGTGATCCACCATTAATAATATTCATCATTGGAACTGGAAGCACTTTTGCATTTACTCCTCCAACATATTGATATAAAGGTAATCCTAAATAATTAGCTGCTGCTTGTGCTACTGCTAATGAAACACCTAAAATAGCATTAGCTCCTAATTTTCCTTTATTATTGCTTCCATCCAGCTCTATTAACATTTTCTGAACCTCCCACGACTAAAGTCGCAGGGTTCTTAGTCGATAGCACTAGTGTGCTAAGCATAACCAAGCTATCCCCGTAGTTCCTACGGTTCTTATATATATTATCTATTTATATAGTCATATTTCTTAATCCTTCATTCAATATGTTAATCGCTGCATTTATATCTCTATTGTGATTAGCACCACATTCTGGACAAATCCATTCTCTAATACTCAAATCTTTTACTTCTTCATTTTTACATCCACATTTACTACACAATTGTGAACTTGCAAAGAATTTATCTACTTTAATTACTTTTCTACCATACCAGTTAGACTTATATTCTAATTGCCTTGTAAATTCTGACCATGATACATCTGATATTGATTGAGCAAGTTTTTTATTTTTAATCATATTCTTTACTTGCAAATTTTCAATACAAATAATATCATTTTCCCTTATTAATTTAGTAGATACCTTTTGCAAAAAATCTTTTCTTTGATTAGATATACGTTCTTGAAGCCTTGCCACTTTTAACCTCGCTTTATTTCTATTTGAACTACCTTTTGATTTTCGAGATAATTCTCTTTGCAATTTAGCAAGTTTATTTAATGACTTTTTCAAACATTTTGGATTTTCAATGGTTTCTCCATTGCTAATAATACAAAATTCTTTAATACCTAAATCCAATCCAATATTATTATTGACATTTTCAAGATTGGCAATTTCTACATCTGTACAACATAGTGAAACATAATATTTACCACTAGGTTCTTTAGATATAGTTGCATTAAGTATTCTACCTTGTGGTATTTGCTTATCTCTAATTTTAACCATACCAAGTTTAGGTAATTTAATATGTTTTTCGCAATGCTCTATATTTCCATTAGTAAAATTAGTTCTATATGAAAATCTATTAGTTTTTTTAGATTTAAATTTAGGAAAACCAATCTTCTCTTTAAAGAATTTCTTGTATGCAGCTTCTAAATCTTTAAGTGAATTTTGTAGTGAAAACTTGTCTGGTTCTTTTAACCATATTAATTCTTTTTTCAAGTTGGTTAAATCATAACTACATTGCTTATATGAATAGGTTTCTTGATTATTTTCATATAATTCAATTCTTTTAGCCAAATATCTATTATATACAAATCTACAACATCCAAATGTTTTATTTATTAATTCTTCTTGTTGTTTATTAGGATATATTCTAAACTTATAAGCTTTTTCCACTACAATCACCCTTTCTTTTACTTGATTTTTTGATTTTGTATATATGCTTTCACCTGTTCTTCTGTATTTTCTGATACAGTAGCAACAAAATAGCTAGGATTCCAAAGATGTCCTCCCCATAACTCCTTTATATAATCACGTATTTTTAAGGATTAATATTATATTTTTAAATAACATATGTAAGAACCGTAAGTTCTTAACTTTAATCGTTTTTGAGGTTGTCGTTCACATAGAAACGCTACTTTCTATGCAGTTCTCTTATGAACTTCTTATATTTTCATATAAGCACAGACTATATCTTATCCTACAGCATTATCTGTTTAGGTCTACCCACTTCCATTACCAATAGCTTGTAATGTACTCCCCTCAGGAGGGATAGTCGTTGAAGTTTCCTCTATTCGAGGCTTACCTGCTGATTATCGATTCTATAAACACTTAGGATTTAACCTTATGCCATCTAACTAATTTTTTCTACTTTCGTAACCTTCACGCCTAACCTTGTTTCATGTTTACGTTGTGGTTTAGTTAGCTTTACGAGTTTCCAGCAATTCAAGTAGTATTGGATAGGTATCACCCTATCTCTACATATAGATTTCTCTATATGCTGACTATTTTGGCTACTAACTCATGACTAAAGTCGCGAGTGTGCGTAGCCATTCTAATCAATATATGTTTGATCAAAAACATTACAACCTATTAGTTCTTCAGCTATTGTATCATTTACATTTTCAACAGCCTTTAAGACACCTTTTCCCATGTAATAATCTTTTTTTCCATCTCTTAATTCAACTGCTTCATAAATCCCAGTTGATGCTCCTGATGGAACTGCTGCTCTACCCATTGTTCCATCTTCTAGATAAACTTCAACTTCAACTGTTGGAAAACATCTTGAATCTAATATTTGTCTTGCAACAACATCTACAATTTCAACAAAATTTTTCATTCTTACTCCTCCTTATTTTTAGAAATAAATGAAATTTTTATTTGTTCCTAAAATATCTACTTATTTATTTTTTACATTGAAAATAAATAATATTCATTAAATTATAATTATATATTTATATATTTTTATATTTTCATCATAAAATTAGGGAAGCTATACTAACTTCCCTTAAATTATAAATTTAATAATCATTTAAATAATATAATTTTATTTTTTTTTCCCATTCCTCAGCTTTTCTTCTATCTATTATATAAATTCCCCTTAAAAACTCTTCTAATATATCTTTTCCATCAAGACCTTTCATTAAATGTCTTGGATAGTCAACTTTTCTTTTGTAGCATTGTTTTGGGTCTATCACTTTTACTCTTTCATCTTTATTTACATATATATCTCTACACCTAGCATCAAGTTTTGTAAATTTTAAGTATTTAAATTCTTTTATCAATATATATATGTTATAAATTAATTGTTGACTTAATCCATTTTCCTCAATATAATTATCTAACCTTTTACCATGTACCATTTCTCTTAATATATAAAAGTCTCCATTTTTATATATGTTAGGAAAATACTTTGATTTTTTAACTTTGTATAATATTTCAGCCTCACTTTTACAAACCTTTTTATTCGTAAATATTTTTATTGCTTTATTTCCTGGTACCTCATAAACAATTCCATTATGACCTTCTCCTAATAACTTAGCATCTTTAAATAGACTTTCTACTTCTTTATCAAAGTCTGCTGAATATGCATATGTCCTAGCCATTATAACCTACCTTAATTAATATTTTTATTATTATATTAATAACTATATGTATTTATAACACCCATTGTTCTATCTAAAAATCCTTGCCATCCTAAAATATTTAATTTTTTAGTAATTCTTACCTTAAATATTTCATGTGATATATATTGTAATTTACAAGCAGTATGCCCATTACTATCTCTTACTTATAAGCATGATTCTCTAAAATCACCTATGCCATGTGTTGAGTATTCCATTGGGAAACTATAATAAATAATTAACGTTTTCATCTAATATCTTTTTACCAAAGTAAACATGTCTAACAAATTGTTCTTCATCTACTATTGCAATAATATAAGATGTATCCTTTGAATCTAATTTAAATACTTTATTTATCTATTTTCTCCTAAAAATAATGCTGCTAAAACCCCTGGACCTGCATGGGCTCCTACAACATTTCCTATATAATTAATTACTATATTTTTAAATTTAACTTCTTCTAATATCATATTTTTTAATGTTTCTGCTTCCTCTAAGCAATCTCCATGACATATATATAATGTCTCATTTTCAGTATTTATAGCTCTTTCCTTTACTTCATTAACCAAAAACCTTAAAGCTTTTTTCTTTCCTTTAATCTTTTCACCTTGAACTAATTTACCATCATCATCAATATATAAAGTGGGTTTTATATTTAATAATCCTCCAATAGTTGCTGTTGTACTTGAAATACGTCCTCCCCTTTTTAAATGATTTAAATCATCTATTAATATAGAATGAACTACTTTTCTTTTATTCTCTTCTAACCAATTAACAATTTCCTCTGCATTTAACCCATTATTTCTCATATCACATGCCTTTTCCACTAAAAACCCTTGACCTACAGACACGCTTAATGAATCTACTAAATAAATCTTTGCATCAGGATATTCCTCAATTAAATTATTTTTTGCTATATTGGCACTATTAAATGTACCACTTAAATTTGATGATAATGATATATATATAATTGAATCGCCATTCTTTATATGCTTTATAAATTCTTCTTCAAAATCATATGAATTTATTTGTGATGTTGTAGGTGTTGCACCTTTTCTCATTTCATTATAAAACTCTTTATAACTTAATGTTTTTCCTAAATCATCTTTTATTAATTTCCCATTTAAATTTAATATTAATGATACTAACCCTATATTTTCTGATTCTATATATTCTTTTGTTAAGTCACATGCTGAATCTGTTATTATCTTAATTCCCATAATTTTTATCCTCATTTAATTTTTAATTATTTTATTTATTCCTTAATGAGATTATATATTTATTTATTATTATTGTCAAATATTTTGATTATCAAATTTTATGATAAAAATATATAAACTAAGATAAATTTATTTATATTGCCATAAATATTTAAACCTATTGAGCTTCTTCTGCTTTACAACTTTAAAAAATTTTATGCTTTCTAATATATAAAAAAGAAGAGGGGATATCCCCTCTCCTTAAAACTATTTTATTAAAGATTCACCTGTCATTTCAGCAGGAACATCTAATCCCATAACTGTTAACATTGTTGGTGCTATGTCAGCTAACTTACCATCTTTTAAAGATTTACCATCTGTATGATTAGATACCCATACAAATGGAACTGGATCAGTTGTATGTGCTGTAAATGGATTTCCAGTTTCAGCATCTATCATAGTTTCAGCATTTCCGTGGTCAGCAGTTATAAATACTGTTCCATCTAATTCTAAAACTTTATCAACAACTCTTCCTAAGCAAGTATCTACAGCTTCAACAGCAGCCTTAGCAGCTTCCATTACTCCTGTATGTCCAACCATATCTGGATTAGCATAGTTTAATATAATCATATCATATTTATCTGAATCTAATCTCTTTATTAATTCATCTGTTAATTCTGGTGCACTCATTTCTGGCTTTAAGTCATAAGTTGCAACCTTTGGAGATGCAATAAGAGCTCTATCTTCACCTTCGTTTTCTTTTTCAACACCACCGTTGAAGAAGAATGTAACGTGAGCATATTTTTCTGTTTCTGCTATTCTTAATTGATTTAATCCCTTAGAAGCAACATATTCACCTAAAGTATTAGTTATAGCTTCTGGTCTGTAAGCAACTTCAACACCTTCTAAAGTTTTATCGTATTGAGTCATTGTTACAAATACTAAATCTAAAGTTTCTCTCTCAAATCCTGTAAATTCTTTATCATTTATAGCTCTAGTTATTTCTCTAGCTCTATCAGGTCTAAAATTAAAGAATACTACTGAATCTCCATTTTTAATAGTTCCTGTTGGAGCTCCATTTTCTTCTATAACACATGGAATTACGAATTCATCTGATTTATTATCAGCATAAGATTTTTCAATACCTTCAACAGCAGATGTAGCAGTTTCACCTTTTCCAAGTACAATTGCATCATATGCTAATTGTACTCTTTCCCATCTGTTATCTCTATCCATTGCATAGTATCTTCCTGAAATAGTAGCAATTTTACCTACTCCAAGTTCAGCCATGTAATTTTCTAATTCAACAACGAAGTCTTTTCCTGAACCAGGGGCAACATCTCTACCATCCATAAAGCAGTGAACATATACATTTTTAACTTCTTGTTCTTTAGCTAATTTTAATAATCCTTTTAAATGATCTATATGTGAGTGAACTCCACCATTAGATAATAATCCCATTAAGTGTAATGCACTATTATCATTTTTAGCATTTTCCATAGCTTTTAATAATGCTTCATTTTTAAAGAATCCACCTTCGTTTATTTCTTTAGTTATTCTTGTTAATTCTTGATATATAATTCTTCCTGCTCCAATATTTAAATGACCAACTTCTGAGTTACCCATTTGTCCATCTGGTAATCCAACAAACATACCACTTGCTTGTAATTGTGAGTGAGGATAGTTTGCAATTAATTTATCATAATTTGGTTTATTTGCAGCAGCAACTGCATTTCCATCTCCTGCTGGAGCTATTCCAAATCCATCTAATATCATTAACATTACAGGTTTCTTTGCCATAATTCCCTCCAAATATATATATACTTTTTAGTTTCAAAAAAATTATACCTCTGTGAGTTTCATTATATAATTAAAGACAATTGAACCTCACTTGTCCTTAGTACCTTTAATTGAACCATGTTTATTATACTATAATTATTATAGCTAAACAATATAGTTAATTTCTTGTAAACGTTTGTCTAAAAAATTTTCTGATAATTTATTTTTTGCTAAATAACCCAAAAATATTTAATTATTTTAAATTGAAAAGTTTACTAAAAAGCAAAAAAAAGAAATCCCTAGCAGAGGATTTCTTTTATTAATTTTAGTAGTTTACGATTTGAGCAAAGTCAGTAGCAACTAAGCTAGCTCCACCAACTAAAGCACCATCGATATCAGATTGAGCCATTTGAGCTTTTATAGTTCCTGGCTTAACTGATCCACCGTATTGAATTCTTATCTTGTCAGCAACTTCTTTACCAAACATTTCAGCTAAGATGTTTCTAATTGCTTTTATTGTTTCGTTAGCTTGCTCATCAGTAGCAGTCTTACCAGTTCCGATAGCCCAAATTGGTTCGTAAGCTATAACAACTTTTTCTGCTAATTCTGGTGCTAAACCTTCTAAATCAGCTTTGATTTGAGCTCCAACAACTTCATTAGTTGTTCCATTTTCTCTTTGCTCTAAAGTTTCTCCACAGCAAAGGATTGGAGTTAAATTATGAGCAAATGCAGCTTTAACTTTTTTGTTTAAAGCTTCATCAGTTTCATTGAAGTATTCTCTTCTTTCACTGTGTCCTAAAACAACATAGCTAACTCCCATAGCTTCTAACATTCCTGGAGCAACTTCACCAGTGAAAGCTCCCTTTTCTTCAAAGTGCATGTTTTGAGCTGCAACTTTAATGTTTGATCCTTCAACTGCCTTTAATACAGCATCTAAGCAAACAAAAGTAGGACAAACTACTACATCACAAGTAGCATCCTTTACTAATGGCTTTAATTCATTTATAACTTTAACAGCTTCTTCTGGAGTATAGTGCATTTTCCAGTTTCCAGCAATAATAGCCTTTCTCATTTAATTCACCTCTAATAAAATTTTTTCAAAGTTTTTAGTAACAAGTTTACAGTTACAAATGACAAGTTAAGATAGAACCCCCTAATGGAGTTTCTAAAAATATATTTCTCTAAAATTCAGTCTAAGCTGAATTTTTTCCTCAACTTGCCACTCTTAACTAGTTTGTAGTTTTAGTTGGGGATGTCCCATTAAGAATAAATACTAAAATATATTGTATTAATTTTTATTTTTTAAAACAATATATTGTGTATAAAAGTTTTAGTACGACAGCCCTTAAACTTATATTTCCTAAAGTCAGCCTAAGCTGACCTTATTCCTTAACTACTAACTCTTAACTATTTCTACTTGTCGTTTAAAGCAGCAATTCCTGGTAATGTTTTACCTTCTAAGAATTCTAAAGAAGCTCCACCACCTGTAGAAATGTGAGTCATCTTATCTCCAAATCCTAAGATATTAACAGCAGCAGCTGAGTCTCCTCCACCGATAACTGTTGTAGCATCTGCATCTGCCATAGCTTTAGCAACAGCAATTGTTCCTTTGTTGAAGTTTTCGAATTCGAATACTCCCATTGGTCCGTTCCAGATAACTGTCTTAGCATCTTTTATTGCTTCAGCATATAAAGCTTCTGTCTTAGGTCCGATATCTAATCCCATATATCCAGCTGGAATATTTTGATCTTCAGTAACCTTAGCTTCAACATCCTTGAATCCATCAGCAATTCTGTGATCTACTGGTAATAAGAATTTAACACCTTTAGCTTCAGCTTTAGCTATCATTTCCTTAGCGTAATCCATTCTATCATCTTCACATAAAGAAGTTCCGATTTCATATCCTTGAGCTTTTAAGAATGTATAAGCCATTCCTCCACCAATGATAATTGTATCAACTTTTTCTAATAAGTTGTTGATAACAGCTATTTTATCAGAAACCTTAGATCCACCTAATATAGCAACGAAAGGTCTAACTGGGTTATTTACAGCTTCTCCTAAGAACTTTAATTCTTTTTGAATTAAGTATCCGCATACAGCTGTATCAACGTAGTTAGTTACTCCTACAGTTGATGAGTGAGCTCTGTGAGCTGTTCCAAATGCATCGTTAACATAAATGTCACATAAAGAAGCTAATTCCTTAGATAATTCTTCTCCGTTCTTAGTTTCTTCTTTTCTGCATCTAGTGTTTTCTAATAATACAACATCTCCGTCTTTCATATCAGCAACAGCTTTTCTAGCGTTTTCTCCAACAACTTCTTCGTCTCTAGCGAAAACAACTTCTTTACCTAACATTTCGCTTAATCTTACAGCAACTGGTGCTAAGCTCTTAGATGCATCTTTTCCTAAGTGTGAGCAAAGTATAACTTTAGCTCCATTTTCAATTAAGTATTTGATTGTTGGAAGAGCTCCTACTAATCTATTTTCATCAGTTATAACTCCTTCTTTTAATGGTACGTTAAAGTCACATCTTACTAAAACTCTTTTACCTTTAACTTGAACATCTTCAATTGTCTTTTTATTAAAGCTCATTCTTTTCACCTCATAAATTTTTATAGTTTTATCTATAATTTTAAAATAGGCCCGGTCTTATAAGTATGCCTTAGAGACCGGACCCTGTTTAGGATCTTATAAGAGTGCTTTTATAAGCATCTAAATCCATATATAATTATCTATTAAAATTAAGCTAATTCAGCGAAGTATTTAATAGTTCTAACCATTTGGCTAGTGTATGAGTTTTCGTTGTCATACCATGAAACAACTTGAACTTGGTATAATCCTTCTCCGATTTCAGATACCATAGTTTGAGTTGCATCAAATAATGAACCGTACTTGATTCCGATGATGTCTGAAGAAACTAATTCTTCTTCAGTGTAACCGAATGATTCGTTAGAAGCAGCTTTCATAGCAGCGTTGATTCCTTCTACAGTTACATTTTCACCCTTAACTACAGCAACTAAGATTGTGCTTGATCCAGTTGGAACTGGTACTCTTTGTGCAGAACCGATTAATTTTCCGTTTAATTCTGGGATAACTAATCCGATAGCTTTAGCAGCTCCAGTTGAGTTAGGAACTATGTTAACAGCTCCAGCTCTAGCTCTTCTTAAATCACCTTTTCTTTGAGGACCGTCTAAGATCATTTGGTCTCCAGTGTAAGCGTGGATTGTAGACATTATACCAGATTGGATTGTAGCATAGTCATTTAATGCTTTAGCCATTGGAGCTAAGCAGTTTGTAGTACAAGATGCAGCTGAAATTATGTTATCTTCAGCAGTTAAGATATCTTGGTTTACGTTGAATACAACTGTTGGAAGGTCGTTTCCAGCTGGAGCTGATATAACAACTTTCTTAGCACCTGCTTCAATGTGAGCTTGAGACTTAGCTTTTGATACGTAGAATCCAGTACATTCTAATACTACGTCAACATCTAATTCACCCCATGGTAATTTAGAAGCATCAGCTTCAGCATATATTCTGATTTCTTTTCCATCTACAGTGATTGAGTTTTCACCAGCAGTAACTGTATCACCTAAAGCGTATCTTCCTTGTGCTGAATCATATTTTAATAAGTGAGCTAACATTTTTGGGCTTGTTAAATCGTTGATAGCAACTACTTCGTACCCTTCAGCTCCAAACATTTGTCTAAATGCAAGACGTCCTATACGTCCAAAACCATTAATTGCAACTCTTACCATTACAATTACCTCCTAAAAATAGATATTATATATTTAAAATTAAATTTTAAATCATGATTAAAAATTTCTCAAAGTTTTAATTAATTACTATTTTTGAAAATCTATTTATGAGATTCTATTAATTTAGCAATTTTTCTCCCTGCAGCTTCATCTGTTACTAAAACAGCCTTTTCATTATTCATTTCAGTAGCAATAATTGCTTCAACTTTATTTTCTCCTGCAGCTACAGCAATATGTGTGTTAATTTTCTTTGAGTCATTGAAATTTATTCCAATTGGTGTGTTTTCTGAAACTACTTGTGAATTTTTATTAAAATAACATCCATAAGCTTCACCAACTGCTCCAATACTTTTAAGTTTACTTATATATTCCTCCGATAATCCACGCTTTTTAGCCATGTGAATTGCATTTCCTATTCCATAAATTAAAATATCTGCATTATGAATATTATCAACAACTTCTTTTATTTGTTTTTCTTTAAGAAGTCCTTCTAAAACATTCAGACTAACATTTTCTGGAATATGAAGTAATTTATAAGTACCATCAAGCTTGTTTGCTAATGATGCAGCTAAATAATTAGCTTGACTTTCAACTTTTCTTCCCATTCCGCCTCTAGCTGGAATAACAAGAATATCTGAAACATTATTTATCTTAGGGAAAGCTTCCACAACTTCCTTAATTGTACTTCCTCCAGTTATGGCTATTATATCATGATCCTTAATGATATTTTTTACATAGTTAGCTGCTGCTTTACCTAGTTCCTTAATTGTTTCTGGATTTTCATTAACATTTCCTGGAACTATTACAACATCTTTTACACCTAAAAATGATTTAATACATTTCTCAATGTCATTTAATCCCTTAATTTGATAAATAAATTCTTTTAATCCCTCTAAGACATTTTGTCCATCTTTTGTAACTGTCATACCAGGGGTATTTATTTCTATTAAGTTTTGTGATTTTAATAAATCAATTTCATTTCTAACTACTCTTTCACCAAGATCTAGTTCACTTGCTAGCATTCTTCTTCCAATAGGTTGGTTATAATAAATTGTTCTTAAAACATTATATCGTTTTTCAAGAACTTCTACTAGCTCAGGAACTATCTTTTTTTGCAATTCTAATATTTCCTGCACTTCAGCCCCTCCTTTTGGACTAAAAATGTCCCAGCAATGACTTTTATGTCCCACATTTATTATTATAAAACAGATATCTAAAATTTGAAAGTCTTTCTAGTAATTTTTTTTATATTTTTTTCTTTTTTTAATTAAATTTATTAAATTTAGGTATATTTAATATAATTAATATATTTATTTTCTAAATTTACCTTTATATTTTATGTATTTTGATATTACTATATTCAAAAACAATATTCCACTATCCCCTTAATATTCCAAGGTAGATATTTATTTTTTCATTGATTTTTAATATTTTAAACTGCTTATTTATAGTACTTTAATTAATATTCCTTATGAAAAAAGGGATGACGCATTAAGAATAAATACTACAATATATTGTGTTGATTTTTATTTTTTAAAACAATATATTGTGTATAAAAGTTTCAGTGCGTCAGCCCCAAATATGATAACTATTTTTCAATAAAGAAAATACCACATGCTTTAATTCCTGAATGTATTCCAACTGTACATCCAACTTTAGCATCTATATAATTCACATCATTTTCTTCAAAATATTTCTTTAATCCTAAATAAATTTCTTGATTTAAAATTTCTAATAATACTATTGGAGACTCCATATCTACATTTCCATTTTCAAAATCAGAAATTATTTTCTTTAAGGCTTTTTTACTTCCTCTAACCTTATCTTTAACAGCCATTTTCCCATCTTTTACTTCTAAAATAAGTCTTAATCCTAAAACACTACCTATAGTACCTGCTGTTTTAGAAAGTCTTCCACCTCTTACTAAGTTTTCTAATGATTCAAATCCTAATGAGCTTCTTACCTTTGGAATTAACACCTTAATTTTTTCTTCAATTTCAATAATGCTATCTCCATTATCTCTAAATTCACAAGCTTTTAATGCTAAAACTCCTAATCCTGAAGTTACATTTTTAGAATCAATTACAACAATATCATCACTTTCTAACATATTTTTTGCTATGCAAGCTGATTGGTAAGTTCCACTCATTTCTGATGATAAAAGTAATGCTACTATTTTATAACCTTCATCTAAATATTTTTTAAATACTTCCTCAAATCTGTTTGGTGTAACTTGAGCTGTAGTTGGAAGAATATTATCTTTTTCTATTCTTTCTAACATTTGATGAATGTTTATTTCAACTCCATCTAAATAGCTTTCTTCTCCAAAGTTAATTAATAAAGGTAAAACTTCAATTCCCTTTTCTTTAATAAGATCTGCAGGTAAATCTAAAGTACTATCAGTAATAATCTTAATTTTTTCCATACAAGTACCCCCTATCATTATTATTTCATATTTGGAAATCCAATTTGTCTTAATGCTTCATAAGCTATTATTGCTACAGTATTTGATAAGTTTAAGCTTCTTGTGCTACTTTTAACCATAGGTACTCTTATTCCCATATGAGCATTATGTACACTTTCTGGAACACCTGAAGATTCTCTTCCAAACATTATAAAATCTCCATCTTGGAATTTTTCATCAGAATATATATTTCCTCCATGAGTAGTTGATAAAAATATTCTTCTATCTCCATACTTAGCTATAAAATCTTCATATGATTCATGAACTTCTAATTTTAAGTCCTTCCAATAATCTAATCCTGATCTTCTAACAGCCTTATCATCAATGCTAAACCCTAAAGGTTTTATTAAATGAAGAGTTGAATCAGTTAATACACAAGTTCTTGCAATATTTCCTGTATTTTGTGGTATTTCTGGTTGATATAAAACTATATTTAAATTCAAAAATTTCACCTTCCAAAATAAAAAGTAAGATGTTATAACATCTTACTTTACACTATTTATATATATTTTATGATACTATATAGTCCTTTAATAGTCAAAGTATTTTACACTTTGTTAATTTTTTAAGTTTATTTTAATATAAACTTTTCAATAGCCTTTGCTACACCATCTCTTTTATTAGTATCTGTTATATAATCTGCTATATTTTTAACTTCAGATATTGCATTTCCCATTGCAATTCCCAAGCCTGCTAACTTAATCATTGATATATCATTTTCATTGTCACCAATACAAACTAATTCTTCTTCTTTAATATTATATTTGTCAAGTAATGATTTAATTGCATTTCCTTTTGATACATCTTTATAATTAATTTCTAAACTATGATCCCCTGATGCAAAACAATCTACACTATTTAATTTATTTATTTCATCTTTTATTTTAATCATAGTTGATTTAAGTGGTGTAAAAACAATACTTTTATCTACTTCTTCCTTATTAAATATATTTATCCAACATTCTTGACTTTTTACAATTTCATATTCTACTTGTAAATGCTCAAAAAAATGTTGTTTTGTCATATAACTTTTAGTAGCTGTTTTAGTAATCCAATTGTTACAATAAATCATATTTCTTGTGTTAAATTGAAAAAAGGAATTATATTTTATTAATATTTTTAATATTTTAATACACTCATCTTTAGGAATACCACATTCATATATAACCTCATTATTTTTTTGATCAATAACAATTGCTCCATTTGCCGCTATTACAGGAGAATCTACACCTAAAAGTTTTGAAAAATATGCTGCATTATTATACAACCTACCTGTTGTTACAACTATTTCAATTCCTTTATCATGTGCTTGTTTTATTGCATTTTTATTTCTCTCTGAAATTCTTTTCCTTTTCCCTAATAAAGTACCATCCATATCTATACATATCATTTTATACTTCATTGTAAAACTCCTTATAATCTGATCTTAAAACATAAATTCATATAATATATTTTATAAATACCTTCTATGAAATGTTAAAAAGTCATAATATCATGCTATTGACATTTTACATCTTTAACACATATTATGACAACTTTTTTTAATTTACACTTTTTAAATTTTATCAATTCACAGAATACTCTATTTATTGTGGTACTACTTGCTCTTGATTATCTTGCTCTGGCTTTGCTTCTACTGGAGTTTGTTCTTGTGCCTTTTTAGTTCCTACACTTACAACTTGATTTTTAGCTGTATAAATGTCTGTTGAAATAAGTTCCTTATTTATTTGCACCCCATTTTGATAAGTAACTAAATAACCACTAGCTTTACATCCATTAACTCCAGATGATGTTACAATTCTTGTTCCTTCATTTAAAGTAAAGTCTTTAACTTCTTCTGTTCCATAATTATAAGTTTCTAATATTTCATTAACAAGTTCATAAGTTTTTCCATTCATTGCTTCCTTGTTACCAAAAATATTAAATACAACTCTGTTTCCTGATAAATATCCTTGAATATATATTGGAAAATCATAAGTATTTACAAATTTATAATCAATGTATCCAGCTGCAACTGTTGCATCTAATCCTGGTGCTGCATATCCAACTGTCATTGAATGATTTCTTCTTTCTGTAGATCTTATATTAGCCTGAATTATAGCTCTATAAAGAGTACTTGATACTTGGCATACACCACCACCGTAATCAGGAACTATTTTAGATCCTACATATGTATTTGCTTTTTTATATCCTCTTTCAGCAGTTGTTGGTCCTATAGTATTATTATAACTAAATTCATCTCCTGGCATTAATAGTGTTCCATTAATATATCCACTAGCTATTCTCAAATTTTCTACTCTTCCTGAATCATTATTACTAAAAGTAGTTGAATAAGATGATATTATTCCATCTATTTTATTTAATGATTTAGATGTGATTTTTGGAGAATATTCATGCATTTCAACTGATACCTCTTCAAATTTTTCAGGATCTGGATCTATACATGCCTTAATTTTATTTGTTAATTCCTCTGTATCTATACTTTTTCCATTAGAACCTGGTATAACTGAAATATTACCTCCATTAATTGAAATAGATGCATCTACTGCATTAATTTTAACTTGCCCGTTAACATAATTTACAAATTCATTAACCTTTTCTTCATCATAGCTTAATACAGTATCAACTTTTACATCTATACCATTTTCTATCATTTTCTTTTTATCAAATAAACTTGAATCTTTCCCATATTGTAACGCTTTTTCTACAGTTTCACTAGCACTTACTGATGGGGTGATATCTGAATATTTTAACTCAAATTTTTTATCTCCAACTGTAACCTTTATATTTTTATTTCCAATTAAAGAAACTAACTCTTCATTAAGTATATTTATTGCTTCTTCTTTTGTTTTACCACCTAGGTCTATACCATAAGCTTGTACACCTGGATATATTCTTTCTTTCCACCCAGCAACTTTATTTTCAACATTAATAATATAAGCTCCTATAATACCTGCACCTAATACTATAACAGTAGATGCTATAATTATTATGTTTTTGTTTTTGCCTATAATGTTTTTAAACTTTCCATCCTTTGCTTTTTCACTATTCACAACCTTACTCCTCTCACTCAAAAATATATATAATTGCTTAAAATTGCATTATAACTTTAATTATATTCTATTCCTTAAATTAATACAATTAATAAAATTATTACAATTCATAAAACTATTTCATTTATAAATTATAAAATAAAAAGAATAGCCTTTCTTTTTTGTATATTTACGTTTAGTTATTGTTTACACTTTCTTTTTTTATATACAAATCACCATTAATGCTATTCTTTTACTTTTAATAAAATTGGCTAAATCAAAGATTTAGAATCAATATAAAACTCCTCCTTCTAAACGTCGGATGAGTACACTAAAGTGTACCTTCAGCTAGCCAAATTAAAAATTTGGAGCTTCAAGCAACTTCGATTAGCTAAATCAAAGATTTAGAATCAATTTATGAAACTCCTCCTCCTAAACGTCGGATGAGTAAGTTCGATTAGCTAAATCAAAGATTTAGAATCTCACTTATATTGTAAAGCTACTTCTCCTTTTGGATGTTTCTCCATCATTATCAAATGCTTCTATGCTTATTTTTATTGGACCACTTACTTTGAATGGTAATTGATTTGTGTTTATAGAAAAACTAGTATCTTTTGCATCTACTGTACCAATCCAATAATTATTTGCAAAAATATTATACCCAACTAAATCTGTATCAGTATTCTTTTTCCAACTTATATTTAATGTATTTCCCTTTCTACTTACAGTAAGTCCAGAAACATTTCTTGGTTGAGTCAATAAATCTATACTATTTGGTCCCCAATTAGCATCTACTTTACTAGTTACTCCTGCAACTGTTGCTGATTCACTATATTGCCACACTCTCCATCTTGTCCATCCACCTACATCTGGTGGAACTGGAGCATTTCCACTAATTGCAGTATAATAAGCAATCCATAATATCATATTTTTTAATGGATAACCCTTATTAGGTATAAAGAAATTATTATAAATTTCAACAAAAAATACTCCTGTATAAAGCATTAATCTTCTTCTTGTCTTCTTTTCAAATCTGGCTTTAAATCTTTCAATCCAATTTATTAATGCTTGTGTAGAAATTGATTTATCTGTAGGAGTTTCAACATCTAATACCGGAAACAAATCACCATAATCCTTTTCTCCAAATGCATCTTGAAGTATATTTATAAAATCATCACACTGAGAATCTGCTGTAGTTAAATCATAACTTGGAACTCCAAAATGATAAGCTCCTACTGGTATTTTCATACTTCTTGCATTTCTAGCAAACTCTAAAAACTTTCTATCAACTCTAAACCTACCAGTTGCTGATCCAGAAGACCGTAAATATAAAAAATCTATAGTTGTTGCAAGTACTTTAAAATCAACTCCTTGTGAATACTCATTGATATCTATCCCAAATAAGCTTTTATCACTCTTATTTTGCATAAGTCCTCCCATAAATAAATTCCTTAGTATTATAATACTAAGGAATTTATTTATGGTTACAAGTAATTTTTAGTTAGTGATAAGTGGCAAGTGATAAGTTAATGAGGAAACTTTCTTAGGGAGTTTCTAAAATTATATTTATTAAATTCAGCCTAAGCTAAATTTCTTCCTTAACTTGCCACTTAAAACTTGTCACTTGAAACTAGAATAGGCTTCTAACTAAAATTGATGTTTCTATTATTTTATCTAATAGTTCTGAATAGCTTATATTTTTTGCTGCTGCACTTTTAGGGAAAAGACTTGCTGGAGTCATTCCTGGTAATGTGTTAACTTCTAATATATATGGAACTCCATTTTTATCTACTATCATATCAACTCTAGCATATACTTTGCATTTTAACGCCTTATAAGTATCTAATGCCATTTTCTCAACTTCTTTATGAAGATTTTCTTCTAATTCTACAACTATTTCATCAGCACCATTAGCTGCATACTTTTGAGTATAATCAAAGAAATCTAAATGTGGTTTTATTGCTATAACAGGCCACATTTCACCATCAAATATAGGGCAAGTTATTTCTTCACCTTCAATAAACTCCTCAATCATAACTTCACAATCCCACTTTAATCCTTCTTCAACTGCTGCTCTTATTTCACTTTTTTCTTTTACTTTAAATGTTGCAACACTTGAACCTCCATTAGTAGGCTTAACAAATACAGGGTATCCCATTTCTTCTATTTTATCATAATCAATTTCATCAACTGATGAAACATTTATCCATCTTGCTGTTCTAATATCATTAGCTTTTAATACTCTTTTAGTAAAATCCTTATCCATACATATACCAGAACTTATAGGTCCACATCCTGAATATGGTATATCTAAAGTTTGAAGCACAGATTGAACAGTTCCATCTTCACCAAATTTTCCATGAAGAGCTAATAACGCAAAATCTAATCCTTTAACCTTAGTTATTATATCTTCTTTATCATCAATAACTACTGGTATTACTTCATATTTACTTTTATCTATTTTCTCTACTATAGAATTACCACTTTTAAGCGAAATTTCTCTTTCTGAAGAAATTCCACCCATTATTACTCCAACTTTCATTAAAATCCTCCCAATTTAAAATAAATATATTTATCTCTTTCATTGAAAGTAAAATATAAAATTCATTATATATATTTAAACTTACAATCTTAATAGAAATTCATTTATAATTATATCATATAAACTTTAATATTCCTACAATTTACATTAATAACTACTCTTTTATAATTTAATATTTTTTTTATTTTCTTTATAATATTTACATCTATTAGTAAGTGGACATTCTTCACACTTAGGATTTCTAGCCATACATAGCCTTCTTCCGTGAAATATTAATAAATGATGCGTAAGGCTCCATTCCTTTTTAGGAAGTTCCTTTTGCAATTGCATTTCAACTTCTAAAACATTATCTGAATCTGCAAGTGCTAACCTATTAGATACTCTAAAAACATGAGTATCAACTGCAATTGATGGAACTCCAAATGCATTTGATAATACCACATTAGCTGTTTTTCTTCCAGCTCCAGCTAAACTTGTTATTTCATCCATTGTTTTAGGAACTTCTCCATTAAATTTACTTTTCAATTGATTGCACATAATTAATATGTTTTTTGCTTTACTTCTATAAAGACCTATTTGTCTAATCCTATTTTCTAATTCATCAATTGATAATGTTAAAAATGCATCTAAATCTGGATACTCCTTAAATAAATCCTTTGTAACTTCATTTACTTTTTTATCAGTAGTTTGAGCAGATAAAATTGTTGCTACTAACAATTGAAATGGAGTTTCATAGTTTAATTCACATTTTGCATCTGGATATAATCTTTTTAATTCTTCTAATATTAATTTAGTCCTTTGTTTCAATTTTTAATCCCTCCATATTTTAATTCTTAATTAAAATATTTTTATATTACTTATAAACACCCTTATATTCTTCCGGAAGTCCTTGTGCTATAGCTTGCATTAAATGATTTAAACATCTTTCATCATATTCATGTTTTGATTCCTTCTTATTCTTCTTAGGCATAAGTATTGGTTCTCCTATGTTTACATTTACTATAGCATCACTCCATTTTTCTTGAGACATATTCCCTTTCTCATTAATTGGAAGTAATTTTTCAGTGCCTGTTAATGAAATAGGAATTATATTTGCCTTGCTCATTCTTGCAACAAGAATTGCTCCCTTTTTCCCTTCAATCAATCTTCCAGTTCTACTTCTTGTTCCTTCTGGAAAAAGGAGTAGATTTTCTCCACCTTTAAGAATATTTATCATCTCTATTATAGCTTCTTTATCTGCAGTATTAGGCTTTATTGATATATGCTTTATTATTTTAATTCCCAAGTTAGTAACTGGATCATCATTTAATTTTACTCCTGCTACAAACGTTGGATCATATTCCTTCTTTAATATCTTATCTAATACTATTCCATCTGAATTACTTAAGTGATTACAAACAAATAATTTTGCCCCATTTGCTTTTTTTATATTTTCATAACCATTAACATTAATTTTTGCATACTTATTTAAATATCCATCTATAGTTCTTCTAGCTATTTTTATTACAATTTTCTCTGGTAAAAATTCTATTAATCTTGCCTTTCTTTTGGATATCAAATTTACGCCCCCCTCTTTAACCATTACTCAATATTATATTTTATATATATTGAGTAAACAATTATGTTTACTTATTTAATATTTCAATATATTTATTTAAGTAAGGAGAATCCCCCTTATATTTTTCTATATTTATCCCCCTATTATGTAACCTTATTATAGCATTTCGTTTAATTATATTTTTGCCTCTCCATCCACATGAAGTAGGTAATACCTTTTCCTTAAATGCTTTATTATTAATTTCAGCATAAACTTCATATTTACCATTTTCCATAAACTCTAATGGTTTAAATTCTTTTATTTTAGAAAAACTTATATTTTCATTATATGGACATTTATTTTGACATACATCACATCCAAATATCTTATCCTTCAAAAGCTTTATTTCAATATCTGTAAGTTCTTTTTTTTGAGTAATGTAAGATGTACAAATATTAGGATTCTTTTTATACTCATTTATAGCCTTAGTTGGGCATTCTTTATAACAAATAGTACATTCACCGCATTCTTTAAATTTGCTTATCTCATCAAACTTTCTTACATCATCATCATATAAATTTAAATCTGTTATAATTTCTCCTAAAAAAACATAAGATCCATGTGTCTTAGTTATTATCATATTATTTTTTCCTATAAATCCAACACCTGCTAAATATGCAATATATCTTTCTGGTAAAGCATTACTATCCACTAAGGAAATTGCCTTTCCTCCAGCTTCAATAATCATATTACAAATTTTATCTAAATGCATTTTAACAACCTTATGATAATCATACCCCTTTGTATATTTAGAAAATCCATTTTCTACATAATCATTATTCCAAAGATAAGGGAAAGCTATTGAAATAATAGTTTTCCCTTCATTCATATATAATTTAGGATTTATTCTTTTTTCTATATCACTTTCTTCAAATTCATTTTCCAAATTATTTTCTTTTCTGTAATTATAAAAGCTTATTAATTCATCAAACCTTCTACATTTAACAAATCCTATCTCTTGTATTCCTATTGAATTACAATAACTTTTTATTTTTTCCTTCACTTATATCACCATATCATTATATATTTGTTTTTTTCTTCCCGTGTAATCTTTAATTTCAATTATATCTACCTTTTCTTCTTTAATTTTAATAATATTTTTAGCTGGAATTCCTACAGCAGTTGCACCTTCTGGAACATTATTTAATACTACAGAATTTGCACCTATTTTAGAATTACTTCCAATATAAATAGGCCCTAATACCTTTGCTCCTGCACCAATTACAACATTATTTCCAACAATAGGATGCCTTTTTCCTTTATCCTTTCCTGTTCCACCTAATGTTACTCCATGATATAAAAGAACATTATCTCCTATTTCTGCTGTTTCTCCTATTACAACCCCCATGCCATGGTCTATAACTAAACCTCTTCCTATTTTAGCACCAGGATGAATTTCTATTCCAGTAAAAAATCTAGATATTTGTGATATAAGTCTAGCTAAGAAAAATAGTTTATTAATATACAAGTAATGAGATATTCTATATGCTATTAATGCATGTATGGTTGGATAAAGTAAAAATACTTCTATCTTACTTCTAGCTGCTGGATCATTTTCCATTACTTTATTTAAATCATATCTTAAATTTCTAAACAACCATATTCCTCCAAAAAAGCATTTTTTAGTTTGTAGTTATTGTTGGGGATGTCGCATTAAGAATAAATACTACAATATATTGTGTTGATTTTTATTTTTCAAAATAATATATTGTGTATAAAAATTTTAGTGCGATAGCCCCTTTAAATATATATTTTCTAAAATTCAGCCTAAGCTGAATTTTTTCCTTAACTCCTAACTATTCATATATTCCCATTGAAATATATTTTTCTCCTCCATCTGGAGATAATGCTAAAACTTTTTTTCCTTTTCCTAATTTTTTTGCAATTTCTAAGGCTACAAAAATTGCTGCTCCTGAAGAAATTCCTACTAATATCCCTTCTTCTCTAGCAAATCTTATAGCTGTTTTTATTGCATCTTCATCACTTACAGGAACAACCTTATCAACATATTCTGCCTTATAGTTTTGTGGTATAAATCCTGCTCCAATTCCTTGAATTTTATGGGCTCCTGGTTTTTTTCCTCCAATAACCTGAGAATTACTTGGCTCTACTGCAATTACTTCTATTTCTTTTATTTTTTCCTTTAATCTTCTTCCTACTCCTGAAATAGTTCCTCCTGTTCCTACACCTGCTACAAATACATCTAAATCATTAATATCTTCAAATATTTCATCTGCTGTTGTTTCATAATGTTTTTCTGGATTAGCTATATTTTCAAATTGTTGTGGCATAAAATATCCTTTTTCCTTAACTAATTCATTTGCTTTTTCAATAGCACCTTTCATCCCTTTAGCCCCTTCAGTTAATACTAATTCTGCACCATAAGCTTTTATTAAATCTCTTCTTTCCTTACTCATGGTTTCTGGCATTACAATTACTACTCTATATCCCTTTATTCTTCCTATCATAGCTAATCCTATTCCAGTATTACCACTTGTAGGTTCTACTATTACAGAACCTTTTTTTAAGATTCCTTCCCTTTCTGCTTTTTCTATCATACCTAAGGCTGCTCTATCCTTAACACTTCCACCAGGATTAAACTTTTCTAACTTTACATATACATCAGCACTATTTTTATCAACCATATTCTTCAATTTTAATATTGGTGTTTTACCTATTAATTCAATTGCTCCATTATAAATCATAACTTAGCCTCCAAAACTTAAAATTATATATAAAAAAAACTTCGTCTCCATAATAGAGACGAAGTTATATATTCGCGGTTCCACTCTAATTAAATCATCATATCAATAATGATTTCACTCATTTTAAGGTACATTATAATACCATATCGCTATAACGGGCACTCCCGTAAAACCTTACTGTTATTTCAGGTATAAACTCCAAAGGGCACTTCATATAAATGATTCTAAACCATAATTTAAGTTTAGAGGAATTTATTAATGCTAATGCAAATTTTAAATAATTCGCAATTTATAAATTACCGATGAAAAGATTCCAGCATCCTTTTCTCTCTGTGATCATCATTTTATATTACTTTCCTTTTTCATAGTTTTAATTCCCAGTATTTAACTATACTTTATATTATAGCTAGTTGGATAAAAAAGTCAATATTTTTTTAAATTTTTACTTATTCTTCTTTTTCCACATTGGATATAATACTTCATCTATTAAATCATGAGTATTTACAACCCCTATTAACACCTCATTATTATCAACAACAGGAATTGCTAATAAATCATATTTTGAAGCTATTTCAACTGCTTCATTGATAGATTCAGTATGCTTAAGGCTATTTATATTTTCATCCATTATTTCTTTAACTTTAACATTTCCATTATTTAAAATAAGATCCTTTAATTCTATTATACCTATTACTCTTTCTTCTTCGTCCTTAATAAAAATTGAATTTAATTCTTCATCTTCTGGATTGCTTTCTCTTAATATATCTATTATTTCACCAATTGTTATATCTAAATTAAATGAAATAAAATCTTTACTCATTATACTTCCTACAGTTTCATCTTCATATTTAAGAAGCTCTTTAACCTCCTCAGCGTCTTCTGTTTCTAAGTTAACAAGTATTTTTTCTCTTTCATCATCATCAAGTTCATCTAATATATCTGCAATTTCATCATTAGGCATATTTTCTAATACTTCTACTGCTTTTGCTTCACTTAAATCTTTAATTATGCTACTTTTATATTCTTGTTCTATTTCTTCTAATGTATCAGCAGCTAAATCTTCATCTAAAGATTCAAAAATTTGTTTTCTTGAATTTGCATCTAAATTTTCTAATATATCTGCTAAATCTGCTGGATGTAATGTTGATAACTTTTTATATGGTACAGATATTTGTAGATTATTATTAACCATTTCTAAAGATTCAACATCATCCCACATCAATACTTTATCCTCATAATCTTTATTTAAAATTTTATAAAGAAACTTTCCTATAGCTTGGCAATTCATTCTTCTAAACTTTGCAAGTGGTCCTGTTTCAACTGCAATTACTCTATATTCCCCTGCTATTTCAGCAATTCTTAAATCATCAACCCTAACAACTCTTTTGCCATTAATATCAACAATCTTCTTATCAAGTAAATTTCTTGATAATAAATAGGAATAAGTTCTTGGTAATATTTCTTTACTTCCTCTAGTTAAAATTTTGACTTTATTGTCTTCACTATAAAAAACTATACTTCTAAATTCATAGTGAAAAGTAACACCATCTCTTTTAACCTTGTAACCAATTACTCTTGGATATCCTTGCTCTGTTGTTACGTAAATGTCTTTTAATTCTCCTAACACATCATCAAATTCATCATAAATGTTCTTTCCTAATATGCTAGTAAATAAAAACACTGATAATCTTTGCATAAAAATCCTCCTCAATTAATAGAGGAAGTCTTATACATAAAATTAAATGTAAGCTTTCCCTCTATTATTTCTTATATTCAATTTTCTTAATTTAATACTCTGAGGGACACCCTCCATTTAATCTCACCACCGTTTTTTATAAAAATAATACCTTTTTATTGGCAATAAAAATGCCCTTCTTTGGGCTATATATACTAATATTATATTAATCTCCCTTCAAAAGGCAATACTTTATATCATTATTATTAAATTTTTATTTCTTAAAAGTTAATATAGCTTTATATGAACATAAAATCATTGATATTTCTCCTAATACTGGATAAGGGAAAATTTTTATTCCACCTAAAAATATTATAAATTCACTTATTGTTATTATTAATGATATTAACAAAAATACCATTCCACTTGAATTATTATATGGCTTATCTAGTAAAAATAATGTTGAAACTACCATACATGACATAATTATTAAATAAATTAAGCTTGGTATTAATGAATTTTTATAGCTTACTATAAATCCAAAAATACTATCTAATTTTATATCCATTTTATAAAATATATTGATGAAAATATAAACTAAAAATATAATCACCATAAAAATATAATTATAATTAAATTTTCTATTTTCATCTCTCAAATAAATATAAAAACATGCTAATGATAATAATGGCATTCCAACAAAAGTAAGTTGTGTTAATGTTTTAATTATATAT
>ERZ841116.206-NODE-206-length-51761-cov-3.485514_pt1 | contig 51761 bp, 36 predicted proteins | sample MGYA00519875_ERZ841116 | MGnify/ENA primary metagenome ERZ841116 (study PRJEB31850, sample SAMEA3708889) | human gut metagenome | biome: human gut; feature: human-associated habitat; material: faeces | place: China | collected 2014 ... | reverse complement strand
GTGTTGCCGATGATAACCGTGAGGGCGTCAGAGTTTCGTTTGACAGGGATAACGGTGACGGCTGGTTCTTGCTCAGACTTTCGGTACACGATCCGATTATGCCTCTCAATGTTGAAAGTGACAGCGAGGGCGGTGTAAAAATCATCTGCGACAAGCTTGGTGAATTTTTAAAGACTACAACAGGTCTTGACCTCTGATATTGGATATTTTGCGTTTTTATTGATTTTTATTGTTGCAACTACGGGTTGCAACCGAGAGTTGCGACAATGGAACCCGAAATGTATTGTTTTTTTGGGCAGGCAACCGATATAATTTTCTCACAAGGTAAAACCCTAAAGCAATATTTGAGGAGGAAATTTTATGAACATTGAGACTGCCAACAGACTTTTGCAGTACAGAAAAAAGATGAATCTAAGCCAGGAGGAGCTTGCTGCAAGAATAGGTGTAAGCCGTCAGGCTGTATCAAAATGGGAGCGTGCAGAGGCATCGCCCGACACGGATAATCTTATTCTTCTTGCCGATATCTACGGTGTTTCGCTTGATGAATTGCTTAAAGGCGAAAAAGAAACCGAAAGCGAAACACAGTCGGAAGAACCCGAAAATAATACCGAAAATAATCCCGACAGCGATACAACATACAAAAAATCAGACAAGGTTTCGTTCAAACACGGAATCCATGTTGACTCAAAGGACGGTGATTCTGTTCACCTTAATTTCAGGGACGGAATCCATGTTAAAGATAAAGACGGTACAAAGGTTGATGTCGGCTGGAACGGAATTCATGTTGAAGAAAACGGCAAAACAAAAGTCTATACAGACGAAAACGGAAATGTTATGTATGACGAAAGCATTGAAGAGCATAAACATTCAAAGTCGCACCGCTTTTGGAAGCACTTTCCGTTTTGGTTGATTGCCATTATCGGATTCCTCGTTTGGGGATTCAGCGGAGTATTGCTCGGTTGGGTACTCAGTTGGGTATGCTTTCTGACAATTCCTCTCTATTACACACTTGTTGACGCAATCTACAAACGCAAGCCGAGTCATTTTGCTTATCCCCTGCTTGTCGTTATTGTGTATATGTTTTTCGGATTTCTCGACATCTGCGGCGGTTGGGCATTTGGTTGGATTGCATTTTTAACAATTCCGATTTACTATGAAATCTGCAAGCTTTTCAAAAGCGAAAGAAAAAGCTCTGACGATTAAAACTGAATTAAACACATACAAAAACACGGCAGTTTTTATCAACTGCCGTGTTTGATTTTGCTGTAAAATATATCCTTGTATAAAGTGTAAACCATGTTGTTGACATAGTATTCGCCCATAGATTGTGCAAACAGATAATTGTACAAATAAAATTTTACGGAATCATAACTGTGTCTGTTGTGTCGAGCTGTGAAGTTCTCATTGCGGGCTTGCAGAGTTCAATCTGCCTGCCGTCTTTGATAAAGAGCGGAACTTCATTGAGGGCAACCTCAATATAATGAGTACCCTTGCTCATTTTTTCTGTTGTAACGCTTGTACCGCTGAGTTTTACAAAAGTCATGTTCTCGGGAAGATAAACATATCTTCCGCCTACATTCTGCTCATATACAGGGCAAATCATGCACTCGTCACCGAGCATAAGCTGTGTTTCACATTCACGGGCAATTTTATCATCAGGATAATCAAACGAGAGCGGTCTGAAAATCATATCATTTTCTTCGCTTGCCTTTTTGAATGTTCTGTAAAGGTACGGAATAAGTCTGTAACGAACCTCAACAATATCCTTGAAATCATCGCTGTTTTCAAAGCTGTAGCACTCCTGATTTCTTGTGCCGAGAGCGGCATGGTTACGCATAAGCGGAGTAAACACACCGAGTGCAAGAAAACGAAGAACAAGGTCACGGGTTGCGTTTTCGTTAAAGCCTCCGAGATCTGCACCGCAGTACAAAAAGCCGCACATATTTGCCGACGGGAGCATTTTGAGGTCAAGAAGAATGTGTGACCACCAAGAGTGGTTATCGCCGAACCAGATACCGCTTGAACGGTGAGCGCCTACATATGACGCACGGGAGAACATAAGAATTTTTTCTTTACCGAACTCCTCCGCAAAATATTCGCCGGCGGCCTTTGTCATATTAGCGCCGTAAATGTTGTGAACCTGATCATGGCAAACCTGTTTGCCGTCAACTGTATGATAAATGCTTGAATAGTCCTCGGGGCTGTTTGAAAGACCTGCGAATGTGTCCTTTAGTTCAAAGAATTTTGAAAGGTCAAGGTTCTGCCCTTTGAGAGCCGCCGCCTTGTCAAGTGCTTTGTTAAGTCCCTTTACCGAATAGAAAATTGCAGGCTCGTTCATATCGTTCCAGAAACCGTCAATTCCCATATCTGTGAGAATTTTATATTTTGAGCCGAACCACTTTCTTACATCCGGTCGGAGAAAATCGGGAAAGCCAACGATACCGGGCCATACACCGCCCTCAAAATCCGTGCCGTCCTCGTTTTTGCAGAAGTATCCGTTCTTCCTGCCCTCTTCATAGATATCGTAGCCGTTCTCTTTTTTAACGCCTGCGTCAATAATCGGAATGAGGTGGATTCCTTCTTCTCTTTTCTTTGAAACATAGTCCTTGAAATTTGGAAATTTTTCATCATCAACAGTAAAGTCCTTGTAACGCTCCATATAGTCGATGTCGAGATATACGCAGTCAAGCGGAATTCCTGCCTTGTTGTAACCGTCAACAACAGCGTCAACAGCTTCGGCATTGTAATAGCTCCAACGGCTCTGCTGATAGCCGAATGCCCAAAACGGCGGAACATAGCTTGTACCGATTGATTTTCTGAACTCTTTTACGATTTCAAGCGGCTTTGTGCCATCAATGTAATAGATATCAAAATCCGTGCCGTCAATTGTGATAACGGTTTTGTTTGCGGTTGTATAGCCGATGTCCCAACGGATTTTTGACGGGAAGTCGATAAAAATACCAAAAGTTTTTGAACCGCTGAGCATAAGGAAATTGTGAGCGGCATAGAGGGATGACTTTGTTTCGGTGTGGAACGGGTCATCACTGCAAAAGCTGTTATACACCCAACCACGCTTGTTGATTCCTCTCGGAGCTTCGCCGAGACCGTAGACGATGTCGCTGTCTGCCATATCAAATTCAAAGACAAATTTTCCGTTTTCAAGCTTGCCGCCGAGCGGAAATTCCGCAATAGGCAGAGAGTTAAATTTTTCAACAACAGCCTGCGTATCAATCGGATTGCCCGATGTAAACTTTTTAATCATTAAAGCACTTCCTTCTTTATTAAAATTTTCCGATTTTTTCAAAGCGATCTGCAAAATCTTGCCGACACGCACTTACAATTTTAGTATAACATTAATTTTGATTATTGCAATGGCAAAATTTATTTTTGTATTATTTTATTTTTTGCACATAAAAAAGCACCCATACAAATCTGTAAAGGTGCAAATTTTATTCTTTTACGCTTTATCAGTCAAAAATATCATTCTTGCTTTCAGACTTTTCGTCTTGGTAAATCTTGAGGTTTCCCGTATCATCACACACACCGAGAAAAACATCTTTGAGCCGTTTGCGGTTGTTGTCAAGCTGTTTTTTGAGCCATTCAAGATTAAAACCCGATTCGGTAAGATTTTTCTCGAGAATTTTTCCGTCCGTAATAACCACTGACTCGGGTCTGGTTTGGTGAACAATGATTTTTAAATCATCCGGAGTTGCAGGACGCTTTTTGTCCTTTGGCAGAACCGACAAATCGCCGTTCTGTTCAAGAAAAACCGTTTCGACATCATCAAGACTGAAATATCCCTTTTCACGCATTCGTGTAAGAAATTCGTTTATATCAATTTTTGCAACCGAAAAATTCTTTTTGTACAACTTTCCTCTGTCGAAAATCACAATAGACTTGCCTGTTAAAAATCTTCGTAACATTGTTGATTTTTGCGAAAGCCACGAACAAAGCATAACAATTACTACATAAACAATGAGTGCTGCAAAGCACGCCCAAAAGTCTGACATTTCGGCTGTTGCCATCTCCGCTGCGATTGAACCGATTGTGATTCCGTTGATGTAGTCAAAAAGATTAAGGCTTGACATCTGCTTGTTGCCGATGAACTTTGACAGCAGGAACAATACTGCAATTGAAACGGGCGCCGTTATTAATGCACGCAAAAAGTCCATAATATCCCCTCCGATAGGGTTATTATGGACTTTAAATTATTTTTTATTCCGCAAAATTACCAAGGCTTAACTGTGCCTGTGATTTCCGAAACGCTCTTGATTCCGTTTTTGTCGAGCCATTCGTTCATTCCGTCGGCAATCTTAATAGGCGCATACGGATCCGTAAAAAGGACAGTACCGATTTGAAGTGCGGTTGCGCCTGCCATCATCATCTCGATTGCATCCTGCCAGCTTGAGATACCGCCCATACCGATAATAGGAATTTTAACTGCGTTTGCAACCTGCCAAACCATTCTTACTGCAACAGGGAAAATTGCAGGTCCGCTCATTCCGCCTGTGTTGTTGCGGATAATCGGTCTGCGTGAGTTGATGTCGATACGCATACCCGTGAGCGTGTTAATCATTGAAATTGCGTCTGCACCGTTTGCCTCTGCCGACTGTGCGATTGATGCAATGTCGGTAACATTTGGGCTGAGCTTTACGATAAGCGGTTTTTTGCAATACTTTTTGACAGCCGCAGTAATTGCACCTACGGATTCACAGCTTGTGCCGAACTGCACTCCGCCGCTCTTGACATTAGGGCATGAGATGTTGAGCTCAATCATATCAACATCGGTTTCGCTGAGTTTTTCAGCCATTGCACAATAATCTTCGGGAGTGTTGCCGGCAATGTTTGCAATGATAACCGTATTCTGCTTTTTGAGCCACGGCAAATCCTCATTGATAAAAACATCAACACCGGGGTTTTGAAGTCCTACTGCATTCAAAATGCCGGAAGGAGTTTCGGCTACTCTCGGAACAGGGTTGCCGTCACGGCGGGTAAGTGTGATACCCTTGCATGAAATACCGCCGAGCTTTTCAAGGGGATAAAGCTCTGAATATTCCATACCGAAACCGAATGTTCCCGATGCGGCAATGAGAGGATTGTTAAATTCCACTCCGCAAACTTTTACAGATAAATCAGCCATTGAAAACTACCTCCTCAGCATTAAATACGGGGCCGTTTTTGCAGACATGCTGCATAATTTCTTCACCGTTTTTTCTTACCTTTACTGCGCACACAAGGCATGCGCCCATTCCGCAGGCCATTCTCTCCTCAAGAGAAATCTGACACGGCTTTCCTGCCTCTTTGCAAACATCGGCAATAGCCTTGAGCATCGGTGTAGGACCGCAGGCACAAACCTCGTAAACCTCTGAGATTTTTTCTTTGAGAACATCTGTTACAAAGCCGTGGATTCCCGCACTTCCGTCATCTGTTGTCAGCACAAGTTCTGCACCGGCTTTCTTGAAATCATCCTGTAAAATGATAAGGTCTTTGTTTCTGAAGCCTGTGATAACAAGCGGATTTTCACACTGCTTTGCTGTGTAGAGCATCGGAGGAACGCCTATACCGCCGCCGATAAGGCAATAACGCTTGCCCTTTTCAATTTTAAAGCCGTTGCCGAGAGGAGCGAGAATGTCAACGCTTTCGCCCTTTTTCATCTCGGACATAATTTTTGTTCCCTCGCCCTTTACCTGATAAACAAGGCGGAGAACACCGTTTTCGCTGTCACAAACCGAAATAGGTCTGCGCAGAGTTTTTGAAGGCACATAAACATGGGCAAACTGTCCGCACTTTGCAAGCGGAGCAAGCTCGTCATTTTTTACCCTCATATCAAAAATGCCGTCTGCAATCTGTTCGTTTGACAAAAGTTCAAACTTCTGAACATCATACTTTTTCATAATATCATTCCTTTAGTTAGCTTTATTTATATAAAATCAATTCATAACAAATCAATTTTCAATCGGAGTGTCCCTGCATTGCGGACAAAAGTGAACATCTCATCACATCGCCGTTAATCAACATATTTAAGTTCAACAGTCAGCACACCTAACTCATCCTTGCGATAAACATAACAGCTTTCCGCAAGCTTTGGTGAATAACCGTTAATCTCATTAGCCTCTGAAAACCAGTTATAAAGATAACCGTCATTCATCATCCTGTCATACATATAATTGAAATCGGTGTTCTTATCAACAACAATGCTGAAATATTCATCTCCGTTTTTTGCAGCATTTGCAATAGCTTGGCTCACATCATCGGCGTTATCGGGATCCGAAACAGTCGGGTACTTATAGTTAAAGTAGTTGTACTTTTCAGCCGTACATTTTGGAACATAAAAATTGCACCATGTATCAACGCTCAAATAAGTTTGTGAATTAAGCTCGGAATACTTATATGACAGCTTATGATCCTTGAACATAAGGTCATCGGTTAGGTTAAAATAATCGTTTTCCGCATAATTATTTTCGCCGTCGGTATCATTCCATGTTACATCAATCTGATACCATTCGCCGCTGATTTTTACACCATTCCATGCGTGATTGTCTGAATCGGCTGTTCCCGAAAGTAATACGCAGTCAATATTCGCCTTGTTGCACAAAAGCTGAAAGGCTCTTGCGTAACCCTCACACACGGCTTTACCGTCAACCAAGGCGCCGTAGGCATCGTTCTCGTTGCCCTCAATATTCTCTGTCTGTGCCGCTGCATCATCATATTTGCAGTTTTCAATTATATAGTTGTTAATATATTCTTCCCTTTCAAAATCATTGCCGGAGGGCAGTTTTTTCAAAGCAGAAGTAACGGCAATATTGAATTTTTTCTTGGCGGCTATAAGCTTATCATTTTGAACAGTATAATCAAGCTTTACGCTTGTTGTGTCACCATACGGAACAAAAAGACTTGACCCCTTGAGCCAAAAAGTTTCGGGATGGTCGTTTTTGTATGCTTCAACAGCCTGTGTAATCTGATAATCGGAAAGCGAGCCTGTTGTTGTAATGTTTGGTGCATACACGGTATCAACGCTCTTTGCAATTCTCATATACAGTTCTTTTACATAATCATCGGTAAGCGTGTCATAGGCATAATCGGTTTTTACATCTGCATAATCCTTGTCGTTTTCAACATCTTGTGCGCTCGGAGTTGTAACGGATTTTTCTATAATAGAGCTTCTCTTTGGTTCACTGCTTTCGGAATCATCCGTCAACGAACACGAACAGCCGAAAAATGCAACCGCACAGGTTATTAAACAAACTAAGGCAGTTTTATATATTTTCAAAGAATCATCTCAATTTTATTTTAAATTATTTTTTCCGTATACGGAATACGGCAGCAGTCAAAACTGACTGTCGCCGTATGGATTTGTCATGTTCTATTTTACTTTATTTTCGCCTTGCAGTCAATGTTATAATCAATCATGTAGCATTTAATTAATATATTCAAGTTGAAATGTTATCAAATTAGACTTTTCATCATAAAGCATATTGCAAGTATCATTCAACTTTGGTGAATCAGAGTTAATTTGGTTAGCCTTTGTAAGCCAATCATACATATATCCATTCCGCACCTCATCATACACATCATCGTAATTTACATTTTCATCTACTATAACTACGAAATACTCTTCTCCGTTCTTTGCCGCTTTTGCAATTGCTGTGCTGACATTATCGGAATCATCAAGATTAGATACTGTAGGATATTTATAATTATAACAATAGTTGTGATAATTGTATTTCTCAGCAGTACATTTTGGAACATAGAAGTTACACCAAGATTTCATATTCAAAAAAGATTCTGCATCAATCTCCGAGTATTTTGGAGACAGCGTGCGCTCCTCATACATAAGACTGTCGGTAAGATTAAAGTACTCATGTGAATCATAAATAAAATCATCAACATCATCCCAAGTAACATCAATCTGATACCAATCTCCGCCAATCTTCACGCAATTCCATACATGATTGTCTGAGTCAACGATTCCCATAAGTTGTATGCAATCAATATCAGCCTTATTACACAAAATCTGAAATGCCTTTGAGTAACCCTCACATACTGCCTTACCATCAACAAACACACCGTAGGCATCGTTTTCATTGCCCTGAACCTCCTCAGATTCAGCCGCTTCCTCATCATAATCACAATTATTAATTATATAATTATGTATATATTCTTCTCTTTCACATTCAGTGCCATAAGGGACACTTTTGGAAATAGTATCAACTGCAGTATTAAACTCTTTTTTTGCAGTAACAAGTTTATCACCGCTCATAGTATATGTAAGCCAAATTCCTGTTTCATAATCAAAATTTTCGTATTCATAGTAACTTTTAAGCCAGAACACTTCAGGGTGGTCATTTTTATACGCTTCCACAGCCTGTGTTATTTGATATTCACTAAGATTCCCTTCAGCGTAAAATGACGGTTCATATTCGGAATCAATATTATCACTTATTTGATTGTACAGCTTTTTCACATAATCATCAGTAAGTGTGCTATAGGCATAATCTGTTTTTGGTTCATTATACACACACGGCTCTGTCGGTTTAGGTTTAGATGTTGTTTTTACACTTGTACTGCTTTTTTCGGAAGTAGTTACAGGTACACTCGATTCGTTGTTATCATCCTCAAGCAATGAACACGAACAGCCGAAAAATGCAACCGCACAGGTTATTAAACAAACTAAGGCAGTTTTATATATTTTCAAAGAATCATCTCAATTTTATTTTAAATTATTTTTTCCGTATACGGAATACGGCAGCAGTCAAAACTGACTGTCGCCGTATGGATTTGTCATGTTCTATTTTACTTTATTTTCGCCTTGCAGTCAATGCAAATTTGAGCATTAAACTACTTTCCCGTAACATGGGTATCACCGAAAGCCTCGGCATAAACATTGTTGTCGAGAATCATTCTTGAAACGGTAAAGAGGTTGTTGCATCTGTTATTGAGTTCGTCAATATCATCCTTGCCCTTTGCACCCTTGAAAGCGGTGTATTCGCCTGTTGATGCATTGTATTTTCCGTTCTGGGAAATCCAGCTTCTGTCGGCAAACACAACGAACGGTTCTTTGTTTCCGAAAACATCCGTACCTGCCAACATTCTGCTGTCATATTCAAGGCCGAGCATATTTGAAAGCGTGGGCAGAATATCAAGGCTTGAACAGTATGTGTCAACCTTGACGGGCTCTTTCATTGAACCGCTCCACAACAGCCATGCATTTTTGTATTGTTCAAAGGTTGTGTCAACCTTGTGACCCGCAAGTTCGGACACACCGTCAAATTCATCAAGCGAATACGGATAATGGTCGTCCGTAAGGCAAATAAGGGTGTTGTCAAGCTTGCCTGCTTTTTCAAGTCTTGCAAGAAGATATTCCATTGCCTTGTCAAGCTCAATGTTTGCGGCAAGATAACCCTTGACCTCATCGCTGTATTTCAGGTCTTTTACAAGGTCTGCGTTGCGTTCGCTCATGGTGTTGTATGAATATCCGCCGTGACCGCTGACCGTCATATAATAAACGCTGAATCTGTCGGAATTTATGTAATCGTCAACAGTTTTCTGCATCATCTTGAGGTCGGAATTCGGCCACACATTTTCACCGAGGTCAAGACCTTTTCCGATTGCAGAATAGTCATAGCCGATATTTGTAAGGTACTTGTCCCTGTCGTAGTAATCATAGGTGTGATTGTGGTAAGCGTTAACTGTTTTGTAACCGAGTTTTCTGCTCTGCTCACCGAGAGTGAACGGGAAGCTGACATTATTTTCGGCTGACTTTGAAAAGCTCCACACACCGGATTTTGGAATCAAGCCCGTAAGATTTGCATATTCACCGTCAGTTGTACTTACACCCCACGCAGGCGAATAGTAATTTTCAAATTGAAATCCCTCGTTATACATTTTGCAGAGCGTGGGAGTTAAGTCCTTATCAATTGCATACTGCGAAAAGCTTTCGGCTGTAATGAAAATTATGTTGTAGCCCTTGAACATACCCGTGTATTCGTTGGTATAGCTCGGTTTTTCGCTGTCAAAATATTCATAAAGCGACTTTAACTCATCATTATTTGTACTCTTTGTAAGATTTGAAAAATCAGCACTCATAATCTGAGCTTTCTGCTCTGTTTTTGTAATTTCATCGGCAGTCGATTCTTTATTTTTCGGCTTGCTGTTTGTGCGTATATTCGCTTTGTAACCGAACATAAGGCGGCTGATGTCAAGCCTTTGCATTGTGTAAAGTCCGTAGCGTTCACACACGGCAACCTGTTGCAATTCACCGTAATAAAGATTGTAGTTGCTCTTTGTGTCGGAAGAATCACGGTCAATGCCTACCGCAAGGACAGTTCCAATCTGAAAAACCACCGCAATCAAAAGTACAATCAGCTTACCCTTTAACTTTACTTTTGAAAAGTCAAACAGCTTTCCGCCGAAAATTATAAAAAAAGCAAGCGGAACAAAAAGTAAAACAACAAACACAATTCTGCTTGTTATCGCAGTCATGATCATATCAATTGAATTGAATGCCTGCCCTGCACCGCCGTTTGTAACGCTGCTTACAACAACCATTGTGCCGAAAACATTATAGTATATCATCTGCACACCGTACCATATCGTCAGCACAGCCGTGAGTACGGTTGCAATCCCTCTGTTTACCCCTCTGCGTTTTGAAAAAGAACACAACAAAACAAGTATCGCCGAAAGCACGATTGTGAACAGGAATGTGAAAGCAAAACCGCCGAGCACATCAAACCCCGACGCAATTTTAAGGTCGGTTTCAAGCCATAAAATCAAAAGCGGAAAGTACGCAAAAAATGCGACTCTCTTTGCAAATCCGTGATTTCTCTTTGGCTTTCTGTAATAGTCAAAGTTTGAACTTCCGACTTTTACGGCAGGCTGTCCCACATAGTGATTTCTTCTTGAAAGCCCGCTGTTTGTACCGTCTGAATATGTCATTTAATTCTCCTTTCTTTTTCAATGCAGTTATTAAGTAGATTATAAAACGAAAACACCGCCATTGCAATGACAAATTTAACCAAAATTCGCCCCATATGACACATTCGGACTTTTTATATATTGAAACAGTTGACCTTTTGTAGTATAATTATAGTTTAATGAGAGGCTTGTGTGAAAAGCTATGCAAATTGCGGTTTTGAACAAGGCTTCTTAATTTATGTATTATTATGAAAAGGAAGATTTTTATGGCAAAGAAACAGTTTAAATCAGAGTCAAAAAGACTTCTCGACCTTATGATTAACTCAATTTACACTCACAAAGAAATTTTTCTTCGTGAGATTATTTCAAATGCAAGCGACGCTATCGACAAGCTTTGCTTCATTTCTCTTACCGATGACAAGGTCGGTCTTGACAGAGGCGATTTCAAAATCGTTTTAAAGCCCGACAAAGAAAGCCGTACTCTTACAATCACGGATAACGGTATCGGCATGAACAAGGATGACCTTGAAAACAACCTCGGCACAATCGCATCCTCAGGCTCACTCAAATTCAAGCAGAGCATGGAAGAAAAGCAAGACGACATTGACATTATCGGTCAGTTCGGCGTTGGTTTCTACTCGGCATTTATGGTTGCAAAGAAGATTACCGTAAACACAAAGAAATATGGCGAGGATACGGCATATTGCTGGCAATCAAGCGGTGCAGACGGCTACACAATCAGCGAAATTGAAAAGGAAAATGCCGGCACAGAGATTATTCTTGAAATCAAGGATAACACAGATGATGAAAACTATGACGAATTCCTTGAGCAGTACAGAATACAGGGACTTGTCAAGAAGTATTCCGACTACATCCGCTACCCGATTGTTATGGATATGACAAAGAGCAGAGTTAAGGAAGAAACCAAGGACAGCGACAAGCCCGAATATGAGGATTACACGGAAACCGTAACACTCAACAGTATGATTCCTCTTTGGCAGAGAAGAAAGAAAGATGTTACTCAGGAAGAATACGACAAGTTCTACAGCGAAAAATTTATGGACAAGCCACTTAAAACTATCGTAACTTCTGTTGAAGGCGTTGTAACCTACAAGGCATTGCTCTTTATTCCGTCTGTTGCTCCTTATGACTACTACACAAAGGAATACAAAAAGGGACTTCAGCTTTATTCAAGCGGTGTGCTTATTATGGATAACTGCGAAGAGCTTTTGCCCGAGCACTTCCGTTTTGTAAAGGGTATTGTTGACAGCGCAGACCTTTCGCTCAACATTTCAAGAGAAATGCTCCAGCATGACCGTCACCTCATTACAATTGCTCAGAACATTGAAAAGAAGATTAAAAACGAGCTTACTTCAATGCTTCAGAACGACCGTGAGAATTACGAAAAATTCTTCAACGCATTCGGCAGACAGCTTAAATACGGTGTTGTTTCGGACTACGGTATGCACAAGGAAGAACTTCAGGACCTTATTATGTTCTATTCTTCAAGCGAGAAAAAGCTTGTTACGCTTTCGGAATATGTTGACAGAATGAAAGAAGACCAGAAGTTCATCTACTTTGCAACAGGCGAAAATGCCGCTGCAATCGACACACTTCCGCAGACAGAGCTTATCCGCTCAAAGGGTTACGAAATTCTTTATTGTACAGAGGAAATTGACGAGTTTACTCTACAGTCACTCATGACATATAAGGAAAAGAAATTCTGTTCGGCAATGAACGATGACCTCGGCATTGAAACCGAGGAAAATAAAGAGGATGAAGAAAACAAGGACGCACTTCTTACATTTGTTAAGGAAACACTCGGTGACAAGGTTGCAGAGGTTACCGCATCAAAGAAACTTGTTTCACATCCTGTTTGCCTTACGGCAAAGGGCGGCATTTCATTTGAAATGGAAAAGTATTTCAACTCAGTTCAGCCTGACGCAAATATGAAGGCTCAGCGTGTGCTTGAACTCAACCTTTCACACCCTGCCGTTAAGAAGATGGAAGAATTTATCAAGAGCGATGTTGACAGAGCAAAGAAGTATGCCGAGGTTCTCTACAGTCAGGCGCTTCTAATTGCAGGACTTCCGCTTGAAAATCCGTCCGAATACACAGACCTTGTTTGTTCGATTATGTAAATTGTTGATTTGCGTTTGCCGCAAATCAAATGGCGATCATTGATCGCCGCTACTGTACGGCAATAACCGCCGATACAGGTGCAAATCACAAATCTCACACTAAACTAAACATTTCATGCCCGATTTTCGACCAAAACGGAAATCGGGTGTTTTGTTTTTGCAGAAAATTCCGCAAAATCTTTTGCAATAATATTGATATAATTTTTGCGTTGTGATACACTGATTTCAGTAAAAGTTTTTTCGGAGGCGGACTTGATGAAACATTACGATGAAAAGCAAATGCAGGAAAACATTCTCTATCTTGAGGCACTTTCGGAGCAGTATCCTAACATTCAGTCGGCGGCGGCAGAAATGATTAATCTTCACGCAATCCTTGATTTGCCGAAAGGTACGGAACATTTTCTTTCCGATATTCACGGTGAGCACGAGGCATTCAGACATATTCTCAACAACGCATCGGGTTCAATCAGAGAAAAGATTGACGACCTTTTTTCAAATACTCTCACATCCGAACAGCGTGCCGAGCTTGCAACGCTGATTTATTATCCAAAGGAAAAACTCAGTGTTTACAAAAGCGAAATAACCGACATTGAAGAATGGTACAGATTAACACTCATAAGATTGCTTGCAATCTGCCGACACATTTCTTCCAAATACACACGAAGCAAGGTTCGTAAAACTCTGCCAAAGCATTATGCCTACATCATTGAGGAGCTTATGTTCGGTGATTCAGGTAAAAAAGACCGTGAAACCTACCACGAAAATATTCTGCACACAATTATTGAGGCAGGACAAGCCGATGTTTTCATACTCTCGCTTTGTGACACGATAAAAAGACTTATTGTTGACAAGCTCCACATTGTCGGCGACATTTTCGACAGAGGTGCAAGACCTGACATTGTGCTTGACGACCTTATGATGCACCACGGTGTTGACATTCAGTGGGGCAATCACGATATTCTTTGGATGGGTGCGGCATCGGGCAGTATGGCTTGCATTGCCGCTGCACTTAACAACGCATTTTCATACGGCAATCTTGACACAATCGAGGTCGGCTACGGAATAAGTCTGCGTGACCTCTCGCTTTTTGCAAAGGATGTTTACGGCGGCGGAAATGTTGAACGCTTTATGCCGAAAGGTCCTTTTGCGGATTCGCCCTACACCTCAAACGATCCGTTGCTTGTTGCCGACATGCACAAGGCGATTGCCGTTATTCTCTTTAAGCTTGAAGGTCAGCTTGTCAGCCGCAATCCTAACTTTAATATGAGCGGCAGGCGATTGCTTGATAAGATTGATTTTGAAAATGCGACCGTAACTGTCGGCGAAAAGAAGTATCCGATTTCCGACACCTTCTTCCCCACAGTTGACCATGACTATCCATATGAGCTGACAAAGACTGAAAAACGGGTTATGGAACAGCTTAAAAATGCCTTTATGGCAAGTGAAAAGCTGAAAAGACACATTGATTTTCTGTTTGCCAAGGGCGGAATGTACAAGTGTTGCAACAACAATCTTTTGCTCCACGGCTGTATTCCGATGAACAAGGACGGCAGTTTTATGGAATTTGACACGGGCAACTGTGTGCTTTCGGGAAAAGCATTGCTTGATGAGCTTGAAAAGATTGTTCGTCAGGGACACTCTGCCCCCGAAAATTCTCCCGAAAGGCAAAAAGGCAACGACTATATGTGGTATCTCTGGTGCGGAAAACATTCACCGCTTTTCGGCAGAGAAAAAATGTGTTCGTTTGAGCGGTTCTTTATTGACGATTCCGAAACCCACACGGAAACACGCAACCATTACTACACGCTCTATCACGATGAAGATGCCTGCGTGAAGATTTTGAAAGAATTTGGTCTTTCGGAAAATCACGGTCACATAATCAACGGTCATGTTCCCGTTATCCGCAAAAAGGGCGAAAGTCCGATAAAGGCTAACGGCAAGCTGATTGTGATTGACGGCGGATTTTGCAGAGCATATCAGAACAAAACAGGCACGGCGGGCTACACGCTTGTCTATAATTCCTACGGTATGCGAATTGTCACCCACGAACCCTTTGCAGGAATTGACAACGCAATCAAATCAAACAAGGATATTCTCTCAACAACAAAAGTTTTTGACACCTCGGAAAACCGAATCCGTGTTGCACAAACCGATGACGGTCAGACAATCCGTAACCGCATTGAAGGACTTTCAATGCTCCTCTGCGCCTACCGCAACGGTGTTCTGAAAGAACAGTAATTTAAAGGAGAATTGTTATGTTCAACTGCATTAAATCATTTTCCTACAAAATGAACATTTCTGCCAATCAGGTTTCTAACGCTTTAAGAATGAAGGCTTTGGACAATACAAAACCCGATACACCAAAAATTGCAGGCAATTTTTTTGCGAACAAATTCACAATTCATCTTTCAAAAAATCACCCATTTGGCGGACCTGACAACCAATCTCCCGATTTTGACGGAACTGTTGAAAACTCAGCAAACGGCTCGGTTCTGACATTAAAAATGAAATCATTGAAATATCTGCTTTTACCGATACCTTTTATGATTTTCGTGCTGTTTTTGGCAGGTCTTTCAATATACGATTATTTTTGTAATGAAAACTTAGCATCGCTGATATTCTCAATTGTTCCGATATTACTGTTTGCAGGTGTGTGGATTTTAATATTCACAAAGCTTAATCGACAATATAAGAAAATGAAGAATTTTATTGAGGAATTTTTCAAAGACAATATAACTACAAAGTAAAAACACGGCTTGTTCGGAAAATGAACAAGCCGTGTTTTTCTGTATCAATTCTGTAGGGGAGTTCATTGGATGCCCGCCTTGATGAAATTTTATGTTTTACAAAAATGTTTTGATATTATGGAAATTATGTATTCATTTGTAGCGGCGAACCGTGTTCGCCAATCGTCACAAGCGTAAGCTTGGGACAAAATGATTATTTAACAACAAATTCAATACAGATATTTATTGTTTTGTGTTTACACAAAAAACAAATGGCGAACAAGGTTCGCCGCTACTGTATGACAATAGCTTTGCGGCTTTTATATAATTTGATTTATTATAAAATTCCACTCGAAAATTTTTACCTCCCCCCCTTGACTATGCTTTAAAAATGTATTATTCTATATGCATAGATAATCTATGTATATAGAACTGTGAGGTATTATAGAAATGGGAGGGATAATATGAAGAATAAATTTCTTGAAAAAGTAGCCGAGCAAATTGAAGATGAACGCTCTCGGGAGCTAATCACAGCCGAACTTGAATCGCATTTGCTTGATAAAATTGACTACTATGTTGACATAGGCTATTCAAAAGAAGAAGCCGAAAAGCGTGCCACCGAAGAAATGGGCAATCCTGAAGACACGGCTGTTCCGTTAAATGCTCTGCACAACAATAACTTTCGTGACCTGCTGTCATTTATCTGTTGTGGTGTTATTGTAATTATGTTTCTCTGCACAATATGGTTTCGTGACGCTTTTATATACAGCTACGATGACCAAGCATACAGGCACAGCATAATATGCGATTTTGTTTCGCTCGCTTTTCTGATTGCATATGTTGTAATGTTAATATTGGCAAGAAAAAAGCACATTAAAATCATTCCGTTATTTGTGACGATTTCTTTTATCCTGCAATTTTTCTCCGTTATTATTTACGATTACAACGAGGCTGCACTCACATCAACAGCACCGCCGAATATGTTTTATTTTTACCAGCCAGCAATGTACGCAATTGTAAAAACAGTTACAGAGGGATTTGTTGCGTATTCAAAATGTATTTTCATTGAAGTTCCTGCCGAAACCGATTCTTTCTGTTTTAATGTTTTGCCCTATATTTTAGGGTTATTATTTATAATATGGTCAATCATACTTTTCATTAAAATATTGAAATCAGAAAGAGTTGACAATCGTAAAAAATACAACATACCTATCCGCCTTATAGAAATATGTGTAAGCGTATTTTTGTCCGTAAATCTTATTATAACGGTCACCGCCACAGCATACAGAACTGTCAATGATTTTGCAACAGGAAACAGCTATTCTTCAAGCCGTAAAAAAATATCGGAATATGTACTTAATGCAGATTTAACACAGAATAAGTCTGAAATTATAGATAAACTGACGCTTGAGGGATACTATGCGGATACAGAAATCCCTGCCGAATTTTACGGCAAAGGCGGCACAATATCAGTTGGAACTGGTATGGATAACAACGGAAGATACACAACCCTTTCATACAATTTGAACAATAGATTTATTACATACGATGAAAGCGTAGGAGCTTTCATTAATGAGAGGGATATATACGATAAAACTCCCGAAATTTTGTCCGATGTAGATGCAATCAAAAAGATTGACAAGGGAGATGACTTTGAAAGCATAAAAGAATCGGGACTTTTAAAATGGGCTAATGGAATATGCAAAACATATTATCAAGATAAGAAGAAAACTGTATATGAAATAAACTTTACAATTTATTTTAAAGGATACGATGATACTTCTGATGACGGCTCAAACTTTTTCTTTAAGAATCTGACCATAGAGGACGGTAAAGTTACTGATTATTGTGATTAAACGAAAACTCTGAAAGGAGGGATAGTATGGCTAACGGTTTTATAGAAAAGGTTGCCGAACAAATTTGTGACAAACACTCCCGAAAGCTAATTACAGCCGAGCTTGAATCGCACTTGCTTGACAAAATCGACTACTATGTTGACATTGGCTACTCAAAAGAAGATGCCGAAAAGCGTGCCACAGAAGAAATGGGCAATCCCGATGACACCGCCGTGCCGTTGAATGCTCTTCACCAAAATAAATATCGTGGAGTATTCACATTCATTTGTCTTGTGGCTGTTACCGCACTTTTTATGACAACTGTAAACGCATCACCGCTATTCTGCTATGTTGCAGAATATTCAAACTTGACGCATTACGCAATGTTTGATTTTTGGTCGCTGATAATTCTTGCCACATACACGGTGATGATAATTTACAGTCAAAAGAAAAGTCACAAATCGGTTGCAATCTTCATCATAATATCGCTTGGCTTTCAGGTTTTAATGTCTGCAATCTCAATAACATTGCAAGGCTCATTTCTTCTTATAATCAAATTTTCGTCAATCTTCCAACCTGCGGTTTATGCGATTATGACTACCATCACAAAAGGTCCGATTGCGTATATTGACAGTCTGTTTGCATATGAAAATATTGAGTATTCGGCAGTCAATGAGTGGTGCTACACGGCAATTCCTTTTATAATTATGGCACTGTTGTTGCTGTGGGCAATTGCGGTTCTGATTAAAATCAGAGGAAACGAGCGGATGAAAGGCAGAAAAATTCATCTAAAAATAACTAAAGTATTCAAAAATATTTTCATTGTATTTCTCTCTGTCAATTTTCTCATCATGGGAATTTGTGCGGTTATTTCAAGAGTAGAGATAAATTCAAAATCTACCGAAATTCTTACAGAAAGAGAAAAAATAATTGACTTTGTGATGAATGCCAATCTAAAAACCACAAGCAATGAATTTTTGGACAATGCAAAAGCAAACGGATTTGACTTTCAACTGAATTTCAAATACGGCAAACATCCGACTGTTGATTCTTTAGACAAAGAGTACGTATTTCGGCATAACGGCAATATGATTTCAGTCAAAGACATTAATGCTAATATGTATTTATCTTTAGATTATAACGCTTTAAACACATCAATTTTCTATGATGATTTGTTATTAACCACGAAAGAGGTTGACGCAATAAATAACCTCAAGGTTGGAGATTCAATCAGTAAATTATACGAAAAATATCTTATCTATAAAGCTTCTGCAATCTCAAAAATATACTATGCTAATGATAATCTCGGAAACCCGAAATACAGTCTATACCCCTGTCTGACATTTGTTATCGGCAAAAAGGGACACACATACAAAACCATTGACATAAGTGTTTCGGGCGGTAAAATATCCAATATATGCGAACCTATTGAACATAAAAAAGAATACGAAACCGGATTTAATTTTTTCATTCGGAGCTAATCGGAAAGGAGCAAATAAAATGAAAATCAGTAAAGAACTTATCAAAGGCAGTACAGCTATGCTTGTTATGAGCGTTTTAAAGAAAAGCGATATGTACGGATACAAAATTATTAAAGAGCTTGAGTTACAGAGCGAGAGCGTGTTTGAGCTTAAAGAGGGTACTCTCTACCCCATTCTTCACGCACTTGAAGAAGAAAATCTGCTTGAAAGCTACTGGGAAGAATTTGACGGCAGAAAGCGTAAATACTACCACCTCACCCGCAAAGGCACAAAACGCCTTAAAGAAAAGCAGGAGGAATGGAAAGTATATTCAAAATCAGTCGAAAAAGTTCTCAGCTTTTCAGGTGTGTAAAACACTTATCACAGACAGACCGTTTTCCGTTAATCTTGAATTTATAGCCCTGTAATGGTAAAATTATCCTATAAACTCAGAAACGGAGATATTATGATGCACAAATTAAAAGTCAGAGCAAATCATACGGTATATATCATATTTGCCGTTTTGTCATTGTTTTCCCTGACACTTATATTTAATGACAATATATGGTTTGACGAGGCTTACACGCTGTCGCTGATTCAGCACAATTATTCAGACATAATCAATATTCTGAAATCCGATATGCACCCACCGCTGTACTTTTTGTCGCTGAAAACATTTTGTTGCATCTTTGGATACTCAATAACAGCAACAAAAATATTTTCGGCAATCGGTTACATTGCAACGCTGTTTTTGGGATGCACAATCATAAAAAAGCACTACGGCAGTAAAACATCAATAATTTATATGCTGACTGTCGGAGCTGTGCCAATGATGCTCTATTTCAGCGTTCAGCAAAGGTCATACTCATGGAGCATATTTTTTGTTACACTGTGCTTTATTGAGTCCCTGCTTTTTATGGCAAACAAAAAGTTTCATCACTGCATTTTATTTGCTATAGCAGGACTTGGGGCTGCATACAATCACATCTACGCACTTCTTGCAGTTGCAATTATCTTTGCTTTTGCAAATATATATCTGCTCATTAAAGACAGAAATTTGTTCAAGCGTGTTATCATTGCAGACCTTATTATGGTGGCAGGATATTCATTTTGGATAATTCCTCTTTTAAATCAAACAAAATCAGCCTCAAGTAATTTTTGGCTCAGCGGAGTTGAACCGTTGTCTGTAATTGTATTCATATCGGGCATAGCAGTATCTGCACTTGTTCTTATGAAAAAGAGCAACCGAAAATTGTGTATAATTTTCGCAGATGTCTGCGTTATGGGGATTCAAATAATCGGGTTGTTCGTAACCGTTTTTATACGCCCGTTTTACATTGCAAGATACAGCGTTGTAATTCTCGGTATCTTTGCAATTCTCGTTGCTTTCGGCGTAAAAGATATAAAACCAAAGCCGAGCAAAGTAATATGCACCCTGCTTTGCGTTGTAAATATCGGCTGTCTTGTTGCAACAGGATTGTTTGAATATAATCCGTCAATGACAAATTTTCGTGAAAGATTCAGTTCTCAACAGTCAGAATCAGACACTTTTGTTTACTGCGACAGTGCATTCGGAATTATGTCATATTATTATCCGAACAACACCCACCTTTGCACCTACAAAGAAAACTGGTTTGAGGCATTTGAAAATGTTGAATGTATAAACAAAAATGAAATTGCAGACAAAGTTGACCCAAATCATAAAATTTGGTTTGTAAAAAATGAACTCACAAAAATGCCAAAATGCATTAAAAGTAATTTCAAGTATAAAAAGATTGATTCTTTCCAATGTGACTTCAATAAATTTGACCTATATTTACTTATTCTAAAGTAAATATAGGTCTTTTGTTTATGGTATAAATGCAGAAATTAAAACTAATTTGCCTCTTATTTTCTGCTTTCGTAGTCCTTGTCTATCACATCACTCCAAGACGATGAAAGCGGTCTGCTTTTTCTGAAATTGCACACGGTTTTTGATACTGCGTCAAAAACAACAGCCGTACCCTGACCGTCAGCGTGATAATTAACGGAGCGGTCGGAATTGATTCCGAAATGCTTTGCGGTTTCAACAGAATCAATGTTAGCTCCGATAAAAAGAAATTCCCAGCCGTAGCGATTTTTCTGACGCTCAATCATTTTCTTGACCTTATTGCTTGAATAGATACGGCTTGCGTTCTCCATTCCGTCGGTCATAATCACAAACAAGGTGTGTTCGGGAACATCTTCTTCTCTTGCATACTTATGAATGTTGCCAATGTGATGAATTGCACCGCCGATAGCGTCAATGAGTGCAGTTGAGCCACGAACCGTATAATCGTTTTCAGTCATTTTTGAAATTTCAGACAATTCAACCCTGTCGTGAAGAACCTCGGTTTCGTGATCAAACAATACGGTTGAAACATAGCACTTACCGTTCTGTCTGCGTTGCTTTTCAATGAGCGAATTAAATCCGCCGATTGTGTCCTGTTCAAGTCCTGACATTGAACCGCTTCTGTCAAGAATGAATACCAATTCTGTAATGTTGTTTTTCATAGTTGTTACCTCCAAAAGTAATTAAGTTTTTTATCTTGACTTAATCATACAACTTTCGGGATAACATATGGTCGCCTGAAATGCGACATTTACTGACCCAACAAAACCTGGTCAAATTCAAATAAAGCCTCGTTTACAGTAAAAATATCATACTCGCCCTTTTGAATAAAATATTCAATGATAACATCAAATTTATTCGAGTGCGAAAGTGCATAGCCGGCCTTTTGAAGCATTTCTTTAGTTTCATCAAGCGACAGTTCAAGTGCAACGGCAAAGGCAATTGCGGTAATTTTCTTAGGTTTATAGTTGACATTGTTTCTTATTTTAGAAAACAGCTTGCGGTCAACATTCGCCTTTTTATAACACTGAGAATCCGTAAGACCTTTTTCGTCAATTTTACGCAAAAGCATCTGAGAAAAGCTTTCGTCAAGCTGATTTACAACATCAGCTAAATTCAAAGATGCTGTTTGCGTTGGATAAGCCTCCTGCTGTCTTAAAAGACGGGATAATCCACGACTGCGGTTTTCGGAATAGTGCGTTTCAACATAGTGTTCGTCAATGTATTCGGCAATATCACGGACAAGCTTTTTGCTGACACGGAATCCGTCTTTGTCAAACACAACAATATAAACGAGCATATCGTTGTCAGCAAGAAATTTACAGATTTCGTTGATTGCCACCTGTAATGCCTGTTCTTTCGGATAGCCGTAAACCCCCGATGAAATCAAAGGAAAGGCAACCGATTCGCATTCATAAGCCTTTGCAAGCTGCAACGAGTTACGATAACATGACGAAAGCAGTTCTTCCTCATGATAATTTCCGCCTTGCCATACAGGGCCGACCGTGTGAATAACATACTTGCAGGGCAGTTTGTACGCACCCGTAATTTTCGCCTCACCCGTTCTGCAACCGCCAAGTTTTCTGCATTCATTAAGCAATTCGTTCCCCGCCGCATGGTGAATCGCACCGTCAACACCGCCTCCGCCAAGCAACGAACTGTTCGCCGCATTAACAATTGCGTCACATTTCATCTTAGTTATATCATTCCGAACAATCTGCAACGGCATAATAATCACCCTTTAAATTCAGAATTTTAATATTTTATTACTCTGATATTAATTATATAGCACCTCTCAATTAAATTCAATTCAAAATTAAATAGTATGGTTTGTATTTTAACAGCCAAACAAGCGACAGCATAATTCCTGTCGCTTGTGATTATCATATATTCTATTTTTCGTGTTGTCAGAACTATTGAAATTAAGCCTGTTACTATCGCAATCCAGATATTCTCATTATGCTAGGATATTTTGAAATCTACCATCAAAGGAATGCTTCCGGTTGAAACATTTATGGATTTAATTATTCTATATTCCCCTTGCGGAAGAGTAGTCTCAAAATCTACTTCAAATTCATTCGTAGCCTTTGATTCCAACAATATCGCTAATGCATTAAAATATTGTTCATTATCTGATGAATACCAAACTCCATTCTTTTTTTGTTCTATATAATAAGTTGAATCATAAGTAAGATCGGTGTTTGTTTTGTTTGAAATCAGTAACACTAACCCCGAATTATCAATACTATCATTCTTTATCTCAAGCGACACTTCATCATTGACATAAGTTCCTGTTTCGGTTGATTTCTTAGAAAAATTCATACTATTACAACCGCTGATAAAGAAAAAAGTAAGCAGACATAAAGTAAAACATATTGCTTTTTTCAATAGAAACACCTCCTTGTTTTATTATTTTCATAATAAATGATAGTTTTATAGAGAATTTTCGCAAACAAACATTGGAATCAATGAAAACACATGGTCTGATATTAGATGTAGTGCTACCATTACATACTATGATTATCGCTATTTATTTTATAACTTTTCCTATTCTGTCATTTTCTTGATATCGTCATAGGAATATGTTTTCTCTGTTGTTTCGGAACTGTCAGTAATCAACTGAACAAATTTATTGTCGCCATCAGAATATAACTGACCTGTATAAGAAACTCTTTCATATGCACCGTTCGGCAACGGACTATTCTTAGGAGTTTGAACTAAACACAGTATCAAATCATCCGACTTTTGAACCGTTTTTTCACCGTCAATTGTTTCTTTAAGAAAAGTCGTTTTAATTTCCTCTGCACTTAAATTTTTAAATCGAAACGCATCATTATGTCCTTCAATATGTTCACTAAGCGGAATATATCCACCCAAATTAAATACTGATATTACATCTCCGACTTTTAAATCTCCTTTTAATGTATCAGTTATCAGGACATCTAATTTTGTCCAAGCAACGCCTTCATAGCTTGTATAAGCTACATTTTGAACTGTTACACGGATCACATCATCCGATATTGATATTAATTTCTTAAGGTCATTTTGATAAAGTTCATCAGGTGTTGAAGCAAGTTCAATTACATTGCTGTCAGAATCGGGAACGCTATAGTTCTTTTCCAAATTCACAGATAAATCTCTTAGCACTCCAACATTTGCATTACTCGAATTATTGGTGTTATTTGAAGAGTCTTTACAGCCGATGATAGTAAAACAAGCTATTATTAACATAAGGAACAATAGAAATGCTTTTTTCATAATTAATTACCTCCTTTATCTATAAACTGTATTTTTGTGCTTTGTGTAATTTCTACATTTTCATAGTAACGCATAAAGTTAATTTTGTCAACTAATGTTTTTACACCTTAATATGATTAAAAAACAAGCGACAGCTTAATTCCTGTCGCTTGTAATTATCATATATTCTATTTTTCGGGTTAGCCCAACTATTGGACATTGAGCCAATTTAGATAAAAAAGAAAACAGAGCAGTCAAAAGACTACTCTGTTGTGGCTCCCCCAACTGGGCTCGAACCAGTGACATCATGATTAACAGTCATGCGCTCTACCGACTGAGCTATGGAGGAATATAGAGCAAAACACCCGTTTGGGTGTATGCTTCGTGTTGGCATCTCCCTATCTTCCCGGGCCGTCACCAGCCAAGTATTTTCGGCACCACTGAGCTTAACTTCTGTGTTCGGTATGGGAACAGGTGGACCCTCAGCGTCATCAACACCAACTTATTAACTTTTGTTTCTCTCTTGAGAACAGTATTGATTATACTACGGGCTACACCAAATGTCAACACTTTTTTTAAAAAAATTTAAAAATTCTTTTAAAACCTTGAAAAGCCCATATTTATCCCGATTTATCGCCGTTTTAACCGTCATTGAACCCGATATATACTTGATGCGGTAAAAAATTATACATATTTTGGCTTGTTAAAGCGTAAAAAATAGGATGCCGTTGTTTGCCGTAAATTATTGACTAAACGGATAAAAATGTGTACAATTAAATAGATTAGAACAGATTGGGATGTTTAGAATGAATAATGTAAATAAGTGTAAAATGCTTTTGTCATCACTCTCTGTATTCAGAGGTATAATGAACAGAAGCGTTCCGAAAGCCTTTTATGAACTTTTGCTTTCGCTCGACAAAAAGCCTGAGGAATTTCTCGGCGCATACGGCAAGCTTTGCTCAATGCTTTGTGAAAGAGGCTGTGCGGATAAGTTCGCATTTGCAATCAGCGAAACGGCTCTTTTTGACGATAACTGTTTTGCCCGTGCCGCAACAGCCGGCAGACAGGGCGAGTTACCCGAAAATGTTGTTTCTGCCGTTAAGACAGACTGCGACGCTATTTTAACAGCCGCAAAGCTTACTTCCGATGAAGTGCTTGAGGCATATACCTATGCCGATGAAATCAAGGAGCTTATTCCGATTCTTCCAAAGTGGCAGACAGGCAAGTGCGCTCCGTGTTTTGACGGATTTGACGGTTCACTTGACAAGCTTTCTGCTTATTATAAGGAAAACGGTTGCGGAATGTTTGCCCGTTACAAGGCATTTATCTGGCGTGACGGTGACATTCAGCCTGTTGAACATCCGGACAGGATTGATATGGATACATTTACGGGTTATGAGCGTCAGAGAAGTCAGGTTGTAAACAACACACTTTCATTTATTCAGGGCAAGAGCTGTAACAACTGCCTGCTTTACGGTGATAAGGGTACAGGTAAAAGCTCAACAGTCAAGGCAATTGCAAACGAGTTCCGAAAAGACGGACTCCGCATTGTTGAAATGCCTAAGGACAGGCTCATTGACTTTCCGCTTCTTGTTGACAAGATTGCCGCTCTTCCGCTTAAATTCATTATATTTATTGATGATCTTTCGTTCCAGCATCAGGATCAGAGCTATACTACCCTTAAAGCCGTGCTTGAGGGCGGACTTGTCCCGATAATGCGTTGATTTATGCAACATCAAATCGCAGACACCTTGTTAAGGAAAGCATTTCCGACAGAACGCATACTGTTGATGATATCAATGTTCGTGACAATATGCAGGAAAGTCTTTCGCTTTCGGACCGTTTCGGTCTTGCAGTCTGCTACACAATTCCTTCAAAGAATGATTTTCTTGAAATTGTATATTCTCTTGCAGAGCAGAGAGGTGTCAAGATGACTCACGAAGAGCTTGCGCTCGGTGCTGAGCAGTTTGCACTTTCAAGAGGCGGTCGTTCGCCAAGATGTGCAAGACAGTATGTTGAATCGCTGTTTTGCTGATTAATCGGAGGTCAGTTATGAAAACAAAAATAATTTCAATTGCTCTTGCAGTTGTGACAATGCTTTCGGCAGTTGCGCTTTTCAGCGGTTGTTCTGACGGAGAATATCCTGTTAAGGTGGCAAACATCACGATAGAAAGTCAGCCAAAGAACATAGTCGTTCTTGATGCGCCGACAGCCGATATCCTCATCGCAACAGGCTATGACAGATATATTGTGGGCAGAAGTGATGAGGTTGACCAGCAGTCAATCGCAGTTGCCCCGAGCGTCGGTTCATATGAAAATCCCGATACCGACAAAATTATCAATTCCGGCACAAATCTTGTGTTTGCAGGTCAGTCAATAAATGAGGACGCAAAGAAGAAGCTTCAGGACAAGGGTATTCAGGTTGTCACAATGTCACACGGTGACACTCCCAAGCAGGTTGAAACAAACTATGTGACAATCGGCAAAATTTGCGGCGGCACAAAAACGGGCGCAAAGAAGGGTGAAGATACCTACAATGAATTGCTTGATAAGATGAACAACTACAAACAGCAGGTTAATAACAGAAATTCCGGCATTCTTGATACGGTTTGTTATCTCTATACAGAAAACGACAGGCTCAAGATGATGACAAGCGGAACATACGGCGATATGCTCCTCGGCTATACGGGGGCGGTTAATGCCGCAGTAAACATCAGCGACAACAATGTTGATGTTGCAACTCTCAAGATTGCAAATCCGAACTTTATCTTCTATGCAGACAATGCCACTCTTGATAAAATCAAGGGTGATACAACACTCGCAAGTCTTGGCGCAGTCAAGACAGGCAAAATTCTTGAGGTTTCATTTGAAGAAATGTCAAGACCCGGCAATACTGCTCTGGAAGCACTTGAAAAAATGGTTTACTTTATGTATCCCGACCTCAAGCCAAAGTCTGCAACAGACACAACAAAGGCTCAGGATGCGACAGCGTCAAAGACTGACGCAACAACCGCAACTCAGGCAACAACCGCAAGCAATTCAAAGTCGGTTGCCGATAAGTATAAACTTACCATTACATCAGACCTTTCACTCAAGCAGGAAGATGAAAACGACACGGTAAAGGCTATGCAGCTCCGCCTTTATAACATCGGTTACATTGCCGACAAGGACAATGTGACAGGCTACTACGGCGAAGTAACAGCCGAGGCTGTTAAGAAATTCCAGAAAAACAACGGTCTTAAAGAAACAGGTACAGCCGATAACGCAACTCTTGTATTGCTTTTTGACAGTTCAGCGAAAAAAGCCAAATAATTCAAATTGAAAATTATAGTCGGGAAGACAGTTTGCAAAATGCAAAACATTGTCTTCCCGACTGTTTTTTATATGTGATTTACCGATATACCGTAGCGGCGATCAGCGATCGCCATTTGATTTGGTTGTAAAACCAAATCAATAATAGATGCCGCAATAAAATTGTGACAATGCACGGTCGAACCGATTTTGCAATCGTTTCGATTGGCGGTCACTGACCGCCGCTACAATTAAACCTTAACATTACGGTGACACACCGTTAAAACAGTTCCGGGTGCATTCGGCTGTAGTGAAAAATGTACTGCTGGGCGATGCCTGCGTACTGACCGAAATCGTCGCCGTTCATATTCGGAAACAGCTTTTCCATTGCTCGTTTCATCCACACATCAATCGGAAAAGCCTCAATTCTGTGCATACCGAAAAGAAGTGTGCAGTCGGCAACCTTTTTGCCAACGCCCGTAATTTTCATAAGCTCCGCTCTTGCATCTTCATAGTCAAGCGTGAAACAGCTGTCAAGATTCACCTCGCCGTTTGCAACCTTTTGTGCCGCATCAATAATGTAACGGTTGCGAAATCCTGCCCTCAGCGGTGCAAGGTCATCGGGCGAAAGTTTTGCAAGTGTTTCGGCTGTCGGGAACGCAAATTCTCCGTCATCAAGCCGTGTGCCGAAGTTCTCGCACAAACGCTCAACAATACCCTTGATTCGCTTTATATTGTTGTTCTGCGAAATGATGAATGTGCAGAGTGCCTCAAAAGGCTCTTGCCTTAAAATCCTTATGCCCGGGGCGTACTTTGCCGCCTCGTTCAGAACGGGATGTATTGTGCTGATTTCTTCACGGATTTTTCCGTAATCAAGCGAAAAGTCAAAGTAGCTGTACCAGATGTTTTTGAAATCGTCAGCCGTTGCATTTTCAATGTACATATCCGTTTTGTCAAGGCTGACGGTTACGCTTTTGCCGTAGGCAACACCGTGAAAAGAACCGTCGTCCTGCAACTTCCAACGAAAGCTCTGACCGCAGTCGAGAGTCTGCGCAAGGTCAAGGTCATGCACATCGGTTATTTTGATTTTGTTGTCGAGTTCAATACATTCCATGATTTTCACCGCCGAAATTTTCTTAATAAAGTATATCACATTCGGGCAAATTATGATATACTTTATTTAAAATGAAAAATGAATTTCGGGAAGACAGTTTGTTTGTAAAACAGATTTCAGTCCCGACTGTATTTCAGACAAGAACTCATTGAACGCAAGCCTTGATGAAACATTTTGTTTAAATACATATGTTTTGATATGATGAAAACGGTGTGTTATAACCACTACATTAACTAAAAAGGAGAATCATTGTGAAAGAAACTATCTGCACAATTCCGATTAACGATATATTTATGCCGAAGTGCGGTTGTCCGTTTTGCCGAATGGAGAGTATGCTTGAGGAGCAGTATGTAAAATTCATTACGGGCGATGCGATGATGGAGCCTAATATCAGGATTGAAACCAACAAAAAAGGCTTTTGTCACCGCCATTTTTCGCAGATGTTTGAAAAAGGACAAAAACTGCCGAATGCGCTTATTCTTGAAAGCCATCTTCAGGAAATTATTGATAACGATATGCCGAAAAAGCTGAATGGCAAGCCTGATAAGAAACAGCTTGAAGTCATTAAAAAGCGACTTGATTCGTGTTATGTATGCGACAGAATTGAGTGGGATATGCACCATTTTTGCGACACGATTTTTGTTGAGTGGGCAAAGGGAGAGGAGTTTTATAAGCTGTACAACGAACAGCCGTTTATCTGCTTTAAACACTACGATTTTATTATGAATGTTGCAACCCAAAAGAGCAAGCTGCCGTCAAAGCTTTTACCGCAGTTCTATGCCGAAACGGCAGGTCTTACAAAAAAATATCTGCTGTCGCTTAAAGAAGATATCACATATTTTTGCTCAATGTTTGATTACCGCAACCACGGCAAAGATTGGGGCAATTCCAAGGATTCAATTGAGAGAAGTATTGAATTTTTGACAGGCGAAAAGCCGTAAACGGCGAGCCGACTTTTTATGTTTGTGAAGACAGTTTGCAAAATATAATGCAATGTCTTCCCGACTGTTTTGTTAATATGAAATTTACTGTTTATTTATGGCGAACACGGTTCGGCGCTACTGACAAATTTTTGATATGAACAAAGATTGCATCAGAACCTTACTCGGGTATCTTATGCAATTTCTTTATCCGACTGCCTTCTCGAATAGACTGCGGTGGCACACCGCCGACCGCAATTTTCAATTTTCAACTTTCAACTTTCAATTTTAAAAAAATCACAGATGCAAAATCAACTTTGCAACGCCGAAATAGATAAGCAATGAAAGCGAGTCGCAGACTGTTGAAATGAGCGGATTCGCCATAACGGCAGGGTCAAAGCCGACCTTGCTTGCCAAAAGAGGCAGACTGCTGCCGACAAGCTTTGCCATAATAATTGTGCCGACAAGCGTAAGCGAAATTACAAGGGCAATCATAAATGCGTTTTCCTGACCGTTGAGATCAAACAAAAGCAGTTTTACAAAGTTTGCCGCCGCAAGCGTAATACCGCAAAGAATTGACACCCTGAATTCTTTCCACAGCACAAGGAAAATGCTCCTGAAATGAATTTCACCGAGCGACAACGCACGGATTACGGAAACCGACGCCTGAGAACCTGCGTTACCGCCCGAACCCGTAATCATCGGGATAAACGATGAGAGAATCAAAACATTTGCAAGCACAGCCTCAAATGATGAGATAATCGCACTTGTAAAGGTTGCCGAAAGCATGAGTATGAGCAGCCACGGCGCTCTCTTTTTGTACAGACCGAAAACGCTTGTTTTCATATACGGTTTGTCAGACGGCAATACGGCTGCCATCTTTTCGATATCCTCGGTAGCCTCTTCCTGAATAACATCAATAGCGTCGTCAATTGTTACGATACCGACAAGTCGGTTTTCGTTATCGACAACAGGAAGAGCAAGGAAGTTATAGTTTGAGAACATCTGGGCAACCTGCTCCTGATCGGCAAGAGTAGTTACCGAGATAACATTTTCCTCCATAATCGACTTTACAAGCTCGTCATCTTCGGCAAGCAAAAGGTCTTTTACAGTGGTAATACCGATGAGCTTGTTGTTGGCATCGGTTACATAGCAGGTGTAGATTGTTTCCTTGTCAACACCTGTTCTTCTGATTCTTTTAATAGCCATTTCAGCCGTCATATCGGGACGAAGCACAATAAACTCGGTTGTCATAATCGAGCCTGCGCTGTCCTCGGGATATTTCAAAAGCTCGTTAATCTGCTTTCTCATATCCTTGTCGGCCTGTCTTAAAATACGCTTTACAACATTGGCAGGCATTTCCTCAATAAGGTCAACGGCGTCATCGACAAATAACTCATCGACAACCTCTTTCAGTTCGCTGTCGCTGAAGCCGTGAATAAGGAATTCCTGAGTTTCGTCATCCATTTCGACAAAGGTTTCCGCCGCAAGCTCCTTTGGCAGAATACGAAACAGAATCGGCATTTTTTCATCCTGTAGATTTTCAAAAACCGCCGCAATGTCAAACGGTTTCATCGTAATCAAAATGTCACGCAAAGTGCTGAACTTTTTGTCATCAAGCAACACTTTGATAGTTTCGATAAGGGTTACATTAACCTGTTCCATCATCTTTTCCTCCTTTTTAATTCAATTGGAAGTAAAGACGGTGTCACCCTGAGTATTAAATTAAATCAATTCAAATTAAAATAAAAATACAAAGCAAAATCAATAAAACAAAATGAACGCACAAGCGCACATTCTGTTGCAACTTCGCCCGGGTACAGCGCCTTTATTACCGTCTGCGTCCATTAAGTTTTCACCTCATTCGCATTCAAATTCGGGCAAAAGCCCGTACATATTCATTTTATTCTTTTTTATGTCCGATGTCAACGGATTTATCCGCTAAAAATCCACTTTGCAAACATTTTACATTATTCTCTGTAACGGCTCGGTAACTCGGTATAATATTTCTTGCTTTTTTAAGTGTATCAATGTATAATGAATATGCATGATTTAAAATAAAATTTCAAAGATTGGAGATTAACCGTTATGACAGATATGGTTAAAAAATATGTTCCCTATGCGGTAATAATTTTGCTTGTTTATATGCTGCTGCCGCTTGTGTTTATTCCGGGCGCAATGCAGAAGTTTTCACCCGTTGCATATGACTGTGTGTTCCCGATTACGGCAATCGGCTGTTCGGCGCACTACTGCTCAAAACACGGACTTGACTTCCTCTTTGCACTCATTGCACCGATTATTTATCTTCCGAGTATGCTCATCTACAACGGCGGATTTTCTTCAAGCACACTTTCAACAAACCTTATTCTCCTCGTAGTTTATCTTGTTGCCGGAATTTTCGGACTTTTCCTCGGCGACCTTGCTTTCGGTGACAAGCGCCGTCAGAAAGAAAAGGCAGAACAGGAAGAAGCAGAGGAAATGCTCCTTGAGGCAAAGCGCCGTGAAAAGGAAGAGCTTGAGAACATGACTTCATCAAGCAAAAAATCCGAAAGAAAAGCACCTTACAGACAGGAACGCAAGCCTGCACGCAAACCGTCGCCTGCACCGCAGAAAACCGAAACAGCAGATGACGACGATTTTGATTATGACAAGTACCTTTCCGGTATTGACAGAAAGCAAGATCCGAACGAAAGCGAAATTGACGATATCTTAAACGAATACAGACACTAACGGCGAGCCGCCGTTCCCAATTCGTGCAGATAGTATTTATAAGGGCGAAAATAAAATGCCCGAGCAGAACTCTATAACTAAAAATGTAAAATTAAAGTCGGGAAGACAATTTGCGAAATGCAAAGCATTGTCTTCCCGACTGTTTTTGTTTAATCAGCAGGGGTGTTCATCGGACAACCGTTTTGATTAAATTTTATGTTTAAATAAGATTATGTGATGTTATGGAAGTTGTGTATGATTTTGTAGGGGAGAACCATGTTCTCCCGCACGGCGAGCCGCCGTTCCCGATTCGTGTAGATAGTTTGTAATATAAAAAAACATATCATGCCCGAGCGTAGCATTGCAATTTTTCGCACAATCCCGTAGGGGCGTTCATTGGACGCCCGCCAAGTAATGACAGAAAATTTATGATAAAAATAAACTGTATAAATGAGATACAGAATTGCAGTTACTTTGTAACATTTATATCATTTAAATTACAATATTATTTGTACCATTATTTTTGTTTAAATCAACCCAACGATATACTTCTGAATCAAGGTTGCGTCAACAACACTGATTTCACCGTCACGGTTTACATCGCTGTTAAAAAGCTGAGTCTTGCCGAATTTTACAATACCTACAACATATTTCTGAACAGATGTTGCATCTCCAACCGTAATGTTTCCGTCTGGATATGCATCACCGCAAGTCAGGCAGTTCAATTTGCCACCAATCGTTGTTTTACACTCTGCGCCGTTTTTAAGTCTGCAATATTTATAAGCTATAAGGCCCGTATCCTCGCCAAGCTGTCTTGAAATATAAAACTCCGCATAGCCGTTCTTATCGGGGACAAAAGATGTTACCGCACCTCCGCTGACAAAATATGCGCCCGAGGTTGCATAGCAAGGTTTGCCGCTGCTGTCTGTACCGAAATCCTCATATGTAAAGTCAAAATTCTTGTATGTGCCATCGCTGAGTTTTCCGGTCATTGTGCCATCATCATTAAAGCCATCAGGAAAATAGTCGGAGAGTTTAATCCTTATCTTAACATATTCTCCGCCTGTTGAATCATAATTGAATTTCATACCCGTATCACCAAAATAACGATTATCCGCTGTTATCATATGGCGAGTAAATTCCTGATTTTTCGGGAGATTTACAAACTTCGGTGCATCAATACAGTCCTTAAACATCACGCTGTACTTTTGATAATCCGTTGATATGAACATTGCCCCGAAATTCTTTGCCGTATTTTCGGTATATCCCGTTGTTGTAACAAAAAGCTGATTGTTTGAGATTTTCTGCGTTGTACCTGTAACTTCAAAGTCCTTGCGATCTTCATACTCGCTTACCGCACCTGTCATAAGAACCGAACCGACAGTAAGCACACCGCACATTGCGATTGCAGTTATTTTTTTAATTATATTTTTCATTGATTACACCCGTTTTTTATTGTTTAGCTGTCCAAACCGACGATATACTTCTGAATCAAGGTTGCGTCAATAACACTGATTTCGCCGTCATTGTCTACATCACTGTTAAAAAGCTGAAGCTTGTCAAAGTCCTCAATACCTGCAACATATTTCTGAACAAGCGTTGCATCTACAATTGTGATAGAGTCATCCTTGGTTATATCGCCTCGAACAAGACCGTATAGGCGTGCACCCTGTACAGCACGACTAAGGGACAGTCCGTCTTTTCTTCTGTAGTTAAGATATATCGACAATTCGGTTCTTACACCGATTTTCTTTGAAATATAAAGCTCGGCATAACCGTCCTTATCAGGGACAACTGCCGTTACAGCCGCACCGCTCTTTACACACATACCCGAGGTTTCGCAATAATCGTTTTTGTCGGAGCTTGCGGAATCGTAATCCTTGTGAGACCAAGCAAAGGTGTGTGTACTACCGTCATCAAGGGTTTGAGTAACAGAGCCGTCCTCGTTAAAGTAAGGCGAAAAAGTAGATAATTTAATTTTTACCTTTTCATATTCTCCGCCGGTATTATCAAATGTATAAATGTCATATATGTTTGTAAAATAAGAACCGCCCAGGTTTATCAATTTATTGTAATAAAATTCCTGATTTTTCGGAAGATTTAAAAATTTCAGTTTATTCACGCAATCTTTAAAATATACGCTGTATCCTTTGCCTGCCATATTTTCAAACATAACACCGTAATACTTTGGATTGCTTTCGTTATAGCCTGTTGCCGTAACAAGAACTTGATTATTACTGATTTTACGGGTTTCGCCAATTAGTCTGAAATCTCTTTCATCACCAATCCATTTTGCGTTTGCAACAAACGCAGAGCTTACTGCCAACACACAGCATATTGCGATTGCAGTTATTTTTTTGACTGTTCTTTTCATTGATTACACCAGTTTTTTATTGTTTAGCTGTCCAAACCGACAATATACTTCTGAATCAAGGTTGCATCAACGACATTGATTTCGCCGTCATGGTCTACATCACTGTTAAAAAGCTGAAGCTTGTCAAAGTTCTCAATACCTACAACATATTTCTGAACAAGCGTTGCATCAGTAACAGAAATGTATCCGCTTAAATCCGTATCACCGCAAGTTAAGCCGACCAGAGTATCTCCGATTCTTCCGTAATCGCAATGAGCTCCGTCTTTAAGTCTGCAATAGCGGTACGACATTACTTTTGTATCTACACCAAGCTGTCTTGAAACATATATTTCAGCATAGCCGTCCTTATCGGGAGCAAAGGAGGTTACCGTACCTCCGCTTGTTGCATATACACCGGATTCCGCATAGCAATTAACACCGTTGCTGTCAGTTCCGAAATCTTCGTATGTAAAATCAAAATCCTTGTAAGAACCGTCTCTAAGCTCAGCAGTCATTGTTCCGTTTTCATTGAACAGACGAGAAAAATCGGAAAGCTTGATTTTTACCTTAACATATTCACCGCCTGTTTTGTCAAACTGATAGAATGTCTGAACATTACCGAAATAACCGTGACCCTGCGTCATCATATATTTTACAAATTTTTCGCCCTTTGGAAGATTTAAAAATCTCGGTGCGTTGATACAATCTTTAAACCATATATCGTAATCCTTTTCGTTGGTTGTTCTGAACTTTGCACCGAAATTTTTATCGGTATTTTCAGTGTATCCCGTTGTTGTCACAAAAAGCTGATTGTTTGAAATTTTCTGCGTTGTACCTGTAACTTCAAAATCCTTGTGATTTTCATCTTCACTTACCGCACCTGTCATAAGAACCGAACCGACAGTAAGCACACCGCACATTGCGATTGCAGTTATTTTTTTAATTATATTTTTCATTGTTATCCTCCGTGTTTGTAATTTTATCCGCAAATTTGTTCATACTTGTTTCATTTTATCAATCTATTTTTCTTATGTCAATAATTTTGAAATAAATTTGGCATATACGGCAATATATGCGTATTTTTCCCGATGTTAATTATTACAAAATGACAGACAAAATACTCGGAAATTTCTGTTTTTAACATATTAGTTTTAGACAAAAAACAGGCTGTACCGTAATACAGTCTGCTGTAAATTATGACGCACGCTCACATATTACATAGTAACGGTCAAAACCGCCGTTGCCGTCACTTATGCAGGTAAACATCGTGAGCAAATCTCTGTCCTTCTGCAAATAGCAGTCGCCTGATTCGCTCGGCTTATTGACTTTGGTTTCAACGACCTTGTAATTGAGTGTATCCCAATAATTTGTGATTGAAACCCTGTCACCGATTTTGAGGTTGCGGAGATTGTCAAAGAATATGCGGCCGATGTATCCCGTGTGACCTGCAAGGACTGCGTTTGTATTCTTACCGCCGATCGGCAATGATGTTGCACTCATATGTGCCGCACCGTAGCTCATATTTGAGCTGTTCGCACCGAGGTACATCGGCAGACGCATATTTATTGTTTCGGCGGTAACATAGCCGTAAATACCGTCGGTTATGCCGTAATCTTCAAGATTGACGGCAGCCTGCGAATAGGTATCGTTGCGGAGCATTTCATACTGGTTTGTTTCAAGTTTTTTGTTATAGGCAACACTGTCATGGAAAAGTCTGTCAAGGTCAGCCTTGAAAACAACGGGCTGTTTGGAAGTACGCTTGCCTTCTCTGTCAATTTTGTAACCATCTTCGTCAACCCTGCCGTCCTTGACCGCCTGTTCAAAAGAGCCGTCCTCAATTTCTTCGACACGGGCGTCAAAGCCGTCAGCCTCACCGTTTGAAATCTGTGTTCCGATAAAATTTGATATAGGGGGAAATGCGACAAGACCTATTCCGACAACGAGCATTGCTATTGCCACACCCGTAAGTATTTTTTTAATCATCGGAATCACCGCCCAAATCATTCTGATTTTCGTCAGCCGAGTCATCTCTCAGCCGTTTTGCACCGTTCGACTTCTTCTTTTTGCGTTTGAGCAGAAATACAACCACAAACACAACAAGTGCAACAAAGCCGACAATTATGCCGATTGCGACTGCATAAGGGATTTTGTAACCGAGAAAGAATATGTAACCGTTGTCAAACTTTGCAAGTGACTCGCCTGTTTCAATATACTTTGTATCGTCATAATCGACACGCTTGCCACGCACGAGAAGTCTGTGCGTATTAACGCCGTATGGGGTACAGGTGAGGAGCGTTACAAGGTCTTCGCCGTCAACAATCCGCAAGGAATTGATTTCCGAGGGAAGAACCACTTCGATTTGATCAACCTCATATTTCAGCGTTCTGTCGAGGATATGAACATAAAACTCATCGCCGACCTTCATATCGGTGAGGTAATCGAAAAATGTTTCGCCCGGATAACCCGAATGGGCAGAAATTACGGAATGTGTGCTTGCACCGCCGACAGGCAGGGAAGTATTTTGAAGATGCCCTGCACCTTTGGAAAGAATCTCTTCGCTTGTGCCGTGATAAATCGGCAGATAAACATTGATTTTCGGCACATCAATATAGCCGATAAGACCGTTATCATCAACATTGAGAGTTTTCTCATAATTTGCACCGATTTTCTGAAAAGCTTTTTCATCGAACGGGTCGGTAATTATCATATTATTTGAAAGGCTGTTATTGTACTTAGCAGCCTCTTCAAACATTTTTTGAGTTTTCTCACTCGGTATCTGAGCAACCCTGTTGGTGTACTCCTTAACCCTGCTTCGACTGACATAGTTATTAATTGCGGAGCTGACAAGCGGATAGCTCATTATGCCGATTCCTGCAACAAATATTAAAACTATTAGTAAAATTGACAGCTTTCGTTTCATAAAATTTTCCTTTTCTGCGTGTTTTGTTCCGTTGTTATTATACTATATTTTACTATTTATCGCAACTGCGTGCCGCAGTCCCAGTTCGTGAAGATAGTTTGTGCAATACCAAAACATATTCCGCCCGAGCGTAACATTGTGGTGGTTTGCGACATTTATAAAATTTGATTTAACATATAATTTGCACCGTTGGCGACGGGTGGAGGCGGTTTTAGCATATACAAATGCGGTGCGGAACACCGCCGCCTTAATTATTCATTATTCAATATTCACTATTCATTAAATAAAACCAAAATAGAACGGGGATGCGTTACCGCATCCCCTGAAAATTACATATATCACAGATTTTAAGATAAAAGATATTCGATTAATTATTTAGCTGCTTTCTTTCTCTTAAGAACAAAGAGGAGAACACCTGCGCAAGCGATAAGTGCTGCACCGCCAATATAGAACATCATTGTACCCATACCACCTGTCTGAGGAACAGTTACAGGGTAATCCTTAACTACTGTAGCACCGTTTTCAACTGTACCAACCGGTGTGTATGCCTTTGCAACAGCTTTTACTGTGAATACTGTAGCGTTGAGGTTGTAGTTAGCAGGAGCCTTTGTTTCCTTTACATAATATGTAACATCCGGTGTAAAGTAGAACTCGTGTGTGCCATAGTAGAACTTATCATTACCTGTTTCTGTTGATGTAGCCTTAACAGTTTCACCGTCAACTACGATTGCCTCTGTGCATGCTGAATCCTTATAAAGTGTGAATTCAGCGCCTGGAAGTTTTGTTGATGTTGCGTTACCGTCAACCTTTGTTACATCAAGACCTGCAGTTGCAACATTTACAGTATTATTACCTGGCTTGTATGTGAAGTTGCCTTCATTACCATAGTAAAGACCGTCTGTGTTGGGGAGGTCTTTAGTAACTTTCTCAGCGATATCAGCATTTACCTTAGCAGAGAATGTTACCTTGACTGTATCATAACTGTAGAACTTGTCACCCTGAAGGAGTGCCTCTGATGCAACGACTGCGAATGTAGCTGTTGCATCATTGCCAGTGGCATCTTTATAATCATAATTAGGAACTACTGTGAAGTCGCCGTCCTCTGCTGCTGTTTCAACGCCGTCTTTGACAAAGTAAACCTTTACAGTACTGTCAATGAGTGAAAGAGCGTTGTCCATGTTATCAACAATTGCATATGTGCCAACCTTGTTAGTTGTTGAACCTGCTGTTGATGCTGTAAGTGTGTAATCAGCGTTCTTCTGTGTACCAACATTGCTGTCTGCAACTGTCTTTGTAACTGTGATACCTGAAACATCAATCTTTGAAGCAAGGTTTACTGTTTCATAATCGTATGTCCAGTCTGTGCCATTGAAGAAAGGAAGTGAGATGAGTGAACCCTGTACAGACTTAACTGTACCAGGCTTCTTAGAGCAGTATACATAATAGATACCGTCTGTAAGGTCTGTAATCGTCTGTGTAGGAACATCTGCTGAACCGTCATATTTGAATGTAACAGTCTTAGCAGCTGTACCTGTCCATGACATACCATCACAAATTGTGATGATTTTCTGGCTCTTGTCTGTTTCTGTTGAGTTGAGAGCGTTCACAAGGGCAATGTTGCTTGCATAAGCATCTTCAACTGTTACTGTACCGTTACCAGTATCAACTTTAGCGAGCTTGAAGAATTTGTACTCATAAGTACCAACATAGTCGGCTTTATCACCTGTTGTACCGGCATTAGGGTTGCATGATACTGTAAGTGTTGTAGCAGCGCTTGCTGAGAATGGGATCATGAGAGCGATCATCATTACTGCGAGAACTGCTGCAAAGATTTTCTTTGTAGTTTTCATTTTTCTTTCTCCTTTGTGTTTGATTTAATATATGTAATTATATTCTAACCGAATGGTTAAACGTGTTGGGGTGGCTGCATGGCGGACACCGGCTAACAACGGTGTCCGTAGCAGTCAAAGAGGTTTTCTATGAAAGAAACATATGATTAAAAAAATCACCTGTTCTAACAAGTTAAATCATATTGGGTTACTTCCTGCGTCTTGCTCTGCGTTTTTTACGACCTTTTCCGTAATAGATTGCGTAACCCGTGAACATTGTCACCGCAAGACCTGCAACCGATACACCGAGAACAAAATAACCGTTCATACCGTCACCGCTTGCCGAAGGCATTGTAATTGCACCGTCAACATAATCATATGTAACATCGTACTTGCCCTCAACAGGTAGTGTGAAGTAGGTGAGTGTGTAATTCGGGGTGTAACCCTCTGACGGTTTGTACTCAAACAGACAGTATGTCTGATATGTTGAAGTACCTGATATATAATTATCGGAACTTTTGCTCCATACAACATCACCGTTTGTTTTTGTAAACTCACCCTGACCGTCCTTGAAGATTGTCAGCTTGTCAAACACAGCCTGACCGTTGCTGTCTGTATTTTTAGAAGTCATATGAGTTTTCATTGTGGTATTTTTAATGATTGTATTGATATCATCTGCAGTAAAGATACCCTCACGAGATACCTTCATCACCGCAAATTCCGTATCACTTACATTGCCGCCTGTCTGATTCTTCTTGTTTACTGTTGCACTTCCGTGTGTGGTTTCATTTTCAAACACGGCTTTTTCAACAGAAGGAGAATTGTTGAAGTAATATGCAAGCTGAGCATCGGTTTTGCCTTCAATATCTGAGCTCTTAACCTTAATATACTTAGGCGGCGTTACTTCACCGCCTTCAAGCAATTCAATCTCGGCAAGCCAGGTGTTTGTATCCATTTTATAATCGGATGCATTTTCACCCTCGGCAAGAGCCTCGGTAATCTTAAATCTGTAAACACCCACACTGACTAAGCTGAGGTCTTTGAATTCAACCTTACCGCTTGCGTCAGGTGTTGCCGATTCCTGAGAAACTAATGCTGTGCTGTTTGTCTTGATAGTATTGCCGTCAGTATCCTGTTTTGCTGTATCCATTGATTTAAGACCTGTCAATGTATAAACGAACTTGCTACCGCTGTAAGGCTGACCGTCAAGAGTCTTATTTACCGAAACGGCAATGTTTGTAGGATTAACCTTATTGATAAAGTCAAGCGCATTTCCTGCTTCGGCGAGAGTGCCGACAAATGTACCGTTGAAGCTCTGATTACCTACTTTATAGGGGATATAACCTGTAACGGTTTTCTCTGTAATCTTATAGGTTGCACCTACAGGAATATTGAGAAGCTTAATGCTTTCGCCCTTTTTGATTGTGAACGAACCGTCCGAAGATGTGCGGTAAACTGTGCTTGAATAATCACTTGCACCCTTTTCTTTGAGCTGATACTCAAGAGGATAGGTCCTGTAATCATAGGTTGAACCGTCGCCGTCAAAGTCGAGAGCAACTGCAAATGTAAACTGCTGACTTGTATCGTAATCGGTTGTACCGTCTTCATCAACAACATTCTTTGAAATTTCAAGAGGTGCTGTCACTATCTTGTTGGTATAGTCGAGCTGGAGCTGTGCATAAGCACTGTCATCATCGGGATCTACAAGCTTGAATGCCGAGTTTGTAGTTGAACCGCTGCTGATTGTTGAACCGACTCTGTTGTTAACAAGTTCCCAGTTCGTTGTGTATTTAAGCTTACTGCTGTCTGTTGACTCGTCAACCGTCATATTATTGCCGGTCTTGAATGAGTTGTCAAAGTCAGCCATATAATCATCTTTAAGTGTGAAACCGCTGTTTGAAAGAGTTTCACTGCTTGTGCTTTCATCTGATTTTGTAAGCTTGTAGCTTTTACCTGAGGTATCGTTGCCGTTCTCTTTGATTGTATAATTAAAAGCTTCTTTATCTTTGAGGTCATCTGAAATTTCAGAAACAACATCGCCTGTATCAAGTGCCTTTGTAACCTTGAGGTCATTGTTGGCAGGTGTCATTGTAAAGTTTACTGAGAAGTTAGACTCAGCCTCACCACGCTCCATATAGAATACTACCATATGATATGTCTTGTTAGGATCAAGCTTAGTACCATTGTTGATTGTCTTTGTAACTGTGCCAAGGTTTGTAGGATGTGACGAAACGTCTGCAGAATACGGAGTGCCGTCACCGTTCCACATTTTACCGTAAAGGTCTGAAAGCGTAAGGTCTCCTGTAAGCTTGCCGTCATTTATATTCTGCCACTTACAGAAGATAGCGTTTGTATTGCTGCCAAGATCTGACTTTTTGAATTTGTAAAAACCGTCTGATACTTCATAAGGTTTTACATAATATTTTTCATTATTAAGTGTACCAACACTTGTATCCTGCCAAACATACAAACAGAAATCTTTATAATCACCTGTCTTAACCCAAAACTCATCACTCGGAACTGTAAGTTTTGTCGATGATGATGAAGATGAGTAGTCGGCAAATACATTGTCGGCAGTTGCGGTCATTGTATTAAAGTTAATTGAACCGCTTGCCTCTTTATGGTCACCGCCGAGGTCGAGAGCAAGCTCTGCATCAGCACCTGTTGAATCCTCACCGATATAAATCCAAAGGTCATCGTCACCGCTGAAGTTAAAGGTTGCAGGTTTGTCGACTGCAAGTAAACCGTCCTTCGGAACTCTGAAGTCTATATCAAGTCTGATACCAAAACCATAGTCAAGGTTAGAGTTAGTACCCTTGCCCGATGATGTATTTGAAGTATTGTTGAACGGGAAAATACCATAACCGTTGCTTTCGCCGCCGAATTTTTTCAGGTCATCGCTGATTCCATAATCTTTACCCGCACCGTAGTTAATTTTTGTCGGTGTGAGGCCGTTCCATGTGAAGTAGATGTTATCGGCTGCATTCTTTGAAGTGAATTCATAAGTAGTAACACCTTCACTGTCAGTAGTTGTACGGAACGGGAAAGATGACTTATAAACATTGGCAACTTTTGCATCATTATATGTAGCGGTTGAAAGTGCCTCCGTATCAAAGTATGGGGCTTTAACACCGTCAATAATTTGAAGATTACCCTTGCTGTCAAGCTTGTTGTACATAAGACCCTGTAAGGACTGGTTATAATTACCGCCGCCCCATTTCATACCGTTGGAGTTGTTTACTGCATAGTAATAGTTATCATCATAATTGTTGATGTTTGTAAGTCCTTTTGCGTGAGTCTCAAATGTTCCGTAGTGTTCATTACCCTTATACATATTGCCGAAGTAGAGAGGATACTTCCAGTCCGACTTATAGTTTGAAGCAATGTTGCTTATGTAGCTGTTGAAGTTATCAAACTGATACCAATAGTCATACATATTGCCATTACCCTGACACTGAAGATACCCTTTCTCCTGCTCCTTATCAGACCAGTAGTCAAAGTATGTTGCGTCAACGCCTACTATGTTAGGATTATTTGAGAATGAATTTTCAACAACAGCGTTATAGTCTACATTGCCTATTTCCGAGAATTTTGTCCAGCTTTCGCCTCTGGCTGTCTTAACATATGTAGCCGTGTTCTCGCTGTAGCTCGAATCATCATATCCCGAACCTGTCGGATATGAAGTTGCGGAAGATGCACCGTTGAGGTTAGATTTTGTCGGATGGAATCTTAAAACCGCATCTGTCGGAATTTTACCGCTGAACACCACATGACCGTTTACCGTGGTTTGTGTAAGCTCAACTGTTCCTTCATAGGCATCGTTGTAGTCAAAAGTTGCATAAACCTTTGAAAGCGACTTCCAGTCATCGTTTGAAACATAAACTGTTTTATATGTTGCCTTTGACTGTTTGTCGGGAGCTTCAACAGAAAGGTATTTACTTTCTTTGAACGAGCCGTCAGTTGTAAGATAAAATTCCGTGTCGCCCGAAGCACCCGAAAGGCCGAGAGTCTTGATGAACGGGTTAGTCCACTGACTTTTTGAGGCGTCATAAAGGGCATTATCGGCACTGTATGAATCGTTAATGCTGAGGTCGCTTGTTTGTTTTTCGCCCTTGCTGTTGAAGATTACATATTTATAGGATGACTTAACATCCACATAGTAGTAATCGCTGTCCGAAGATGTGAGCTTGTTCATTGCAGCACCCGGCCACTCTGCGTTGGAGTCAGTATCGGTTACCCAAGAATATGCATAAGCTTCCTTATAGGTATTGCTGTTATTAAGATAGATACGGCGGTAACCGCTTGCAACAGTCTTTTCGGGAAGAGTAAATTTAACCCCCGAAGAAAGCTCAATTCTTGTTGCACCGGATGGTGCAGTGATTTCAAAAACTCCCGAAGAAATTTTAATTGCAGTACCCTCACTGAGAACCGTACCGTCATCCTGAGCAAAACGATATGTAACAGAAGAAAAATCTTTCCATTCCTTATTCTTGGTCAGGTTAATGTAAATCTTCTGTCCCGAAGATGTTGCCGCAAATACATTAAGCGACATACCCGACACGGCACATACCGAAAGCATGATGGTAAGTGCAAGCACAAGGGAAAAGCTTTTCTTTACGGTTCTGCAAAGCTTTTTACCTAACTTCATAATTTTTTCTTCTCCTTCATTGCCGATTACTTTGTTTTGGCAGTCAAAGTACAATTAAACAGGACTGCATAGGACAGTCCAACATATCTGCCAACTAATTATGAAACGCAAATTTTTGAATTTGTTCTTCTTTTTGATTTGCATACAATTATATAATATTTTATTGCGCATTTGTAGAGGCAATATAACTAAAGTTCAGGTAATATTTTTGGCTATTTTGCACATATGCAAACACGGTTTTATATTTTTGACCATAATGTGATTTTATTACTTATTTATCACCATTTTTTGTGTTAATGATAAATTATACCCATTACACAATCTCAACAGGCAATTGAGAAGTCAATTTCAGCACTGAATTTGTTGATTTTTAATTCTTTTTTCAAAAATATCAAAAATTTTTATGCAAATTTACGCCAAGCTATATGCGTAGAAATATGTATTTTTTTGCGATTGTTACTTTTAAGCATAAAAAGCCCCAAAACCTATATTTTGCAGAATTTTTCAGATATATTTTTATAATTAGTTTCTATATCCGATAAAATTAATCACCGAATACCTTGAAAATTCGGCACAAATAAAGGGCAGAGTATTGCTCTCTGCCCCTCAAAATGCAATTCACTTAAATCGCAATTATACAAACCGCTTTATGCAAACATATTAAAGATCTCTGCCGCAGCACTTCTTGTACTTTTTACCGCTGCCGCACGGACAGGGATCATTTCTGCCGATTTTCTTGCCCTTACGGATAGTCTTGTTGACGGAATCCGTACCGTCTGCAGAAGTTTCTGTAGGCTGAGCGACCTGCTCACGGTGAAGCGCCTGCTTTACGGCGTCCGACTGTTCAACAGCTTCTTCATCATCGGATGCAGACTGTGCCGCTGCGGCAGCCCTCTGAGCTGCTCTCTTTGCCGCTGCAATTGCATCCTGCCTTTTCTGAATCTCATAAACACGCTTTGGCATAATGAGCATCATCTTGACAGTATCTTCACGAATGCTTTCAATCATCTCATCAAACATATCGAAGCCTTCAACTCTGTACTCAACAACAGGATCGTGCTGACCGTATGAACGAAGTCTGATACCGCTCTTGAGCTGATCCATATTGTCGATGTGATCCATCCAATGTGTATCAACATTCTTGAGGAGGTAAACACGCTCCATCTCACGGATTGTTTCCTCGGGAAGAAGTTCTTCGTTTTCCTTGTAGATTTCAAGAGCATCGTCAACGAGCATCTTCTGAATCTCTTCGGGTTCCATATCTTCAAGGTCCTCAAGACTGAAATCGTACTTAGAATCATCTCTGATAAGCCAGCCTGCGTAGTAATCCTTAAGGCTCTGGAAGTTCCAATGTTCTGCCGGACCTTCGGGGAGATACTGCTTGATTGAAGTTGCGATTGTATCCTCAACCATTTTGAGGATTGTTTCGTGGAGATCCTCACCGTTAAGAACCTGATCACGCTGACCGTAGATGATTTCACGCTGTTTGTTCATAACATCGTCGTACTGGAGGACATCCTTACGAATGCCGAAGTTACGAAGCTCAACCTTTTCCTGTGAGCCTTCGATAATACTTGTGAGCATTTTATTCTCAATAGGCATATCTTCGGCAACATTCATACGCTCCATCATCATTTTCATTCTGTCACCGCCGAACAGACGCATAAGGTCGTCCTCGGTTGAGAGGAAGAAACGGCTGACACCCGGATCGCCCTGACGGCCTGCACGGCCACGGAGCTGGTTATCAATACGGCGTGACTCGTGTCTTTCCGTACCCATAATGTAAAGACCACCGGCCTCTCTTACCTTTTCAGCCTCGCCCTTAATCTCTTCCTTATACTTGTCATTCAGTTCTCTGAATGTATTTCTTGCATTGATGATTTCTTCATCATCGGTTTCCGCATAACCTGTAGCTTCTTCAATAAGCTCCTCTGTAAAGCCCTGCTTACGCATTGCGGCTTTTGCCATATACTCTGCGTTACCGCCGAGGATGATATCGGTACCACGACCTGCCATGTTGGTTGCGATTGTTACCGCACCGAGTTTACCTGCCTGAGCAACAATTTCAGCCTCTTTTTCATGCTGTTTTGCATTGAGGACATTGTGCTTAATGCCTCTCTTTTTGAGCATTTTTGAAAGAAGCTCCGACTTCTCAATTGAAATTGTACCGACAAGGACAGGCTGTCCCTTTTCGTGAGCCTCAACAATTGCGTCAATAACAGCGTGGAACTTGCCATTTTCTGTCTTATAAACCGAATCGGGGAGGTCTTTTCTTAAAACAGGCTTGTTTGTAGGAATTTCAACAACATCAAGCTTGTAGATTTCCTGGAATTCTTCCGACTCTGTCTGAGCAGTACCTGTCATACCCGAAAGCTTTTTGTAAAGACGGAAGTAGTTCTGGAATGTGATTGTAGCAAGAGTCTTGCTTTCACTCTGAACCTTTACGCCCTCTTTAGCCTCAATAGCCTGGTGAAGACCTTCGTTAAAACGACGGCCGTACATAAGACGACCTGTAAATTCGTCAACGATGATAACTTCGCCGTCCTTGACAACATAGTCAACATCAAGCTTCATGACACCGTTGGCCTTGATAGCCTGATTTACATGGTGCTGAATTGTAAGGTTATCAGGGTCTGTAAGGTTTTCGATACCGAAAAATTCTTCGGCTTTCTTAACACCGCTCTGTGTGAGGGTTGCCGTTTTCTGCTTTTCATCAACAACATAATCAATGTCGTTTTCCTTGTAATATTCCTCCATATCCTCTTTTGCGTCAAGCTCTGCAAAACGCTGAACCTTAAGAGTTTTTGCAAGAGCGTCAGCCTTTGCGTAAAGGTCTGTTGACTTGTCGCCCTTACCCGAAATAATAAGAGGAGTTCTCGCCTCATCAATGAGGATTGAGTCAACCTCATCGACAATTGCAAATGCGTGCGGGCGCTGAACCTTGTTTTCCTTGTAAACTACCATGTTGTCACGGAGGTAGTCAAAACCGAGTTCGTTGTTTGTTCCGTATGTAATATCTGCGGCATAAGCCTTTTTTCTGCCCTCGTTATCGAGATCGTGGCAGATAAGACCAACCGAAAGGCCGAGGTATCTGTAAAGCTTGCCCATCCACTCTGAGTCACGGCGGGCAAGGTAATCGTTGACTGTTACAATGTGAACACCTTCGCCTGTAAGAGCGTTGAGATATGCAGGGAGGGTAGCAACCAAGGTTTTACCTTCACCGGTTTTCATCTCGGCGATTCTGCCCTGGTGAAGAACGATACCGCCGATAATCTGAACGGGGAAGTGCTTCATACCAAGCACTCTCCAGCCTGCCTCACGACAGGTTGCAAATGCTTCGGGGAGAATATCGTCTGTTGTTTCGCCGTTGGCAAGTCTTTCTTTAAGAATTGTTGTCTGGTTCTTGAGTTCACTTTCGCTCATAGCCGCATATTTATCTTCGAGTGCAAGCACCTTGTCACAGATTGGTTGCACACGCTTAACTTCACGCTTGCTGTAGTTGCCGAACATAGCCTTTAAAAAATTCATCAGGGTTCTTCCTTTCAATGTACCGAAAAAATCGGTCAAACTGTATTTTCAATAATATAATTTTAATTTACTGCACCGCAGACGCTCCAAGGCTTTTTGCAGCCTGAATCATTGCGGCCTCAACCACGGGACCGGCATATTGGAAACCGAAACCCGAATCCTGTACAACACAGGCAAAGGCGAGAGGGCAGTCCTCATCTTTTGAGTAGCCGACCATCCAGCCGTTAGGGTTCTTATCATCGCCGACTTCACCCGTACCTGTTTTGGCACAGACTGTAAGTCCTCCAAAAAGGTTGTCGCCGTAGTAATCCGAAACGGTGTATCTCATAACATCATCAAGCTTTGTCGCCGTATCGGATGAAAAAAGCTCCTGTCCGCTGCTCTTGTAGTTTATGCCGAGTGCGGAGAGTATGGACTCATCTTTGATAAGGGTAGGGTTTGTAGCCTTACCGCCGTTTGCGATTGCACCGCAGATAATTGCCATCTGCATCGGGTTTACCTTGTCATTATACTGACCTACGCCCGACCAGCCAAGCTGGTTTTCGTTGGCATCGCTGACATCATATGAACCTTTTGCGGTTTTAATTCCGTCAACATCAAAGGAGCTGTTAATGCCGATTTTCTCGGCAGTTTTTGTCATTGTGTCACTTCCGAGTTCAACGGCAAGCTTTGCAAAAACAATATTGCAGGAATGTGCCATTGCCTCTTTATATGTCAGCGTTCCGTGAGTTTCCGTACAGGTAACTTCACTTCCACCTATGTTCTCACTTCCGTTACAAACCCAAGTGCGGTCATAAAGGTCGGGAATATTCTCGATTGCCGCCGCAGATGTAACGATTTTGAAGATTGAACCTGGGGTAAAGGTTGACGAAAGCACATTATCAAGGTAAACGCCCTCGTATTCGCTTTCGTTGTCCTCGGTAATTTCGGGAGGAGCCTGCGGATCGTAAGCCATGGTGCTTACGGAACAGATAATCTCACCTGTTTTGTAGTTGTATATTACACAGGCACCTTTTTTGTTATAAGCTGCAAGAACATCATAAGCCGCCGCACAGGTTGCGGAATCGACTGTCAGCTTTATATCGTGAGAGGCACGCAACGATTCCGGCATATTAAGTCCGAAAACAAGGTTATAGCCTATCAGCTGAGAACGATACATACTTTGAACAGCCGTTGAAATGTTAAGGCTGTCATCACCGACAACATGAAGCAGAGATTTTCTTACGCTCTCGCTTTCGTTATAAACTCTTTTACCGTCAACCGTCTGTGCAAGAGCCGTGCCGTTGCGGTCATAAATCGCTCCTGCCTGTGCAAGGCCGCCGTCACCTGCTATATGCGCATTATATGCCTGATCAACCCAATCGTCTGCCCCTGTTACAAGCTCAAAGGCAAGATAGCCGAGTCCGCCGATAAACGCAAGCGCAACTATATATATAAGTGTACTTCTGCGAAGTATTTTTTTCAAACCTTACACCACCCTGTGTATCAGTAGGGGCGTTCATTGGACGCCCGCAAGTAAAGGCACTAATTTTATTTAATACCAAAGTACATATATGAAAAACAAGTTTTCAATTTACCAAACTTATCTTTTTACCGAATAAGTTCTCTCGTCTGCGGCTTTGATGAATGCAACAAGTCCCCAACAAGACATAATACTTGAACCGCCGGCAGACACAAACGGAAATGTTACGCCTGTGAGCGGAAGGACATCGGTTGCACCGAAAACATTGAGAGAAAGCTGAACGACAAAAAGTCCTGCCGCACAGCACGCTGAAATTGAATAAAAGGTACTTCTGCTTCGGGTTGTAATTGCCCTTGCATAAATAAACATTGCACCTACTGCCACGGCAAGTGTGAACGCAACGATAACTCCCATTTCTTCCGAAACAAGTCCGAAAACAAGGTCACTTTCGGATGCGGCAACCTGCTTTAAAAAACCGTTGCCGATACCTACGCCGAAAAGTCCGCCGCTTGCCATATATGTGAGAACTCTTGCCTGCTGATAACCGAGGTTGTCCTGAGTATGTTCCCACACATGACGCCAGCCCGAAAAACGGTCGGCAACATACGGTTTAAACTTGAGGACAAAGGTTACGCCGAAAATTGCGGCGGCAACAGCAAGAATAATCGTCTTGAAATCGCCCGAGCGCATAAACGCTGTGAGCAAAAATGTTACAAAGAAGATGAGCGCAGTACCGAAGTCACCCATAAGAGCCAAAAGTCCGACGCATACTGCCGAGAAGATGATGTACTCAAGCAGGTTCTTCTTTGTCATCAACACATCAAGCGAGCTTGCACCGATAAAGATGAAGATAATCTTTGCAAGCTCTGACGGCTGAAATGAAAACGAGCCGATATAAATCCAGTTGGCGGCGCCGTTTGTAATCTTACCGAATACAATTGTTACACCCAAAAGACCGACCGCACAAATCATTGCCGGAAGTCTGAGTTTATTTACCTTATCGGGATCTTCAATCAACTTGATGATTATGCAGAAGATAATCATACCTACTGCGGCGGCAACAAGCTGAACATAAGCCGAGCGTTCCGACTGTCTGATAAGCATCATTACGCCTATGCCCGTCAAAAACAGGGCAAGCGATTCAAGCTCGAAATTTACTCTGCGGATTACAAAATAGGAGATAAAGAAGAATCCCCATTCAACAGCCGCAAGAGCGCCGAACAGCACGAGCGGAGCCATTGTATTTGTGCCGTCATTCCAGAACATTGCCTGAACGCACATAAAAAAGTGAAAAAATGTAATAAGAAGCATAAGCTTCCACGATTTCATTGCAGGCTTATCGCTGACCTTTGAGAAAAACCAGCTCGACTGCAACGGCTGTTGGAACTCCTCGCCTCTTTTTACTATAAGGCTTGTACCGCCTATTGTTATTGTATCGTCAATTAGCACCTTTGCTCTGCCTCTTGTTCTTTTGCCGTTGAGCATTGTGCCGCTCTTTGAGTCGGTATCGCTTACATACCAACCGTCTTTACGGCGAAGGAGTACACAATGATTTCTTGAAACCGTCGGGTCATCAACGGTTACATCACTGCTTTTACTTCTGCCGATTGAATTTTCCCAGAAAAGCACGGGGAGCATCTCGCCCGTTGCAGGGTTCAAAAGTGAAATCAAAGGAGTTTCGGGACGGCGGCGACGGCGCATTGCGGCAAAGCACTGGTACACAATTATTATTGCATAAACAGGCATAAGAAAACGCAGTGCAACAACACCCATATCGAAAATTATCGAAAGATCCGGCACTTTTTTCAACTCCTTTGCAAATCATCTGTCCTAAAAATAAGCATACTTAAAGTTATACAGTTTAAATAATAATCCAATTTCCCCCAAAAGTCAATAGCCGAGTGCCTCGGCAGTCAATTCGTGAAGACAGTTTGTACAATAAAAAACTTATGATACCCGAGCGTAGCATTTTAATTGTTTGTACAAACCAAACTGTAGGGGCGTTCATTGGACGCCCGCTTGATGAATGGTTTTGTTTAAACATATATGTTTTGATGTGATAAAAATCGTGTATTCTAATGTAGCGGCGAACAGTGTTCGCCCGTCTGAAATAAGGAGCAAAACAAAAAACAATATTACTCAATAAAGTATTTTTTATCAAAATTTGCTTAAAATATCGGCAAAGTTTTATTATTTTAATTTTGGATAACACCTTGATTTTTTTAATTTTATAGCATATAATAATTGTGATAGATGTTTGATTACTCATCTTATCGTTGAGTGTTTCGCCACTTGTTTAAAGAGCGAGTGTTTTTATCGTTGAGCGTTTCGCCGCTTGTAAAAGTGCGAGTGTTTTTATCGTTGAGCGTTTCGCCGCTTGTAAAAGTGCGAGTGTAAAAGTAATCAAAAAGCGGGTACTCTTTGCCCGCTTTTATTTTTAATGAGGTAGAATATGAAAATCGCATTTTACAATGTAGACTTGGAATACATTGATTATCTTAAACAATACGAAACTTCAGTCCGTGGATTTACAAGAGTACCTAATGTTAATTATAGAAGCGGTAACAACAAGTTTTTCTATGGTACGGTTCTCAACATTAACAGAATTGACTACTTTGTACCTATATCATCAAAACAGCACAATAGACAGGACGATATACAAATCAAACCAAAAAACGATAAATACTGTAATGAGTATGCAACATTAAGATTTGCCTATATGTTACCTATTCCACATAAGTGCATCAATATGTTGAATATCAACGGAATTACCAACAACACACGAAGAGAAAGAATCAGAAAAG
>ERZ841116.201-NODE-201-length-52936-cov-14.806112_pt1 | contig 52936 bp, 47 predicted proteins | sample MGYA00519875_ERZ841116 | MGnify/ENA primary metagenome ERZ841116 (study PRJEB31850, sample SAMEA3708889) | human gut metagenome | biome: human gut; feature: human-associated habitat; material: faeces | place: China | collected 2014 ... | reverse complement strand
ATAAGTTATAGACACATTATTATGTTTAGATTTTAATTCATTAACTAAATACCATATTATTCTTATATTCATTGGCTCTCCAACTTAAATAATGGTCTATATATTTAGTTACAACTCCTATAAATTTTTTCAACCATATTTTTATTTTTCCTGAATAGATTGCATCAACTGGAGTGATATCTATTTTATTAATATTGATTTTATATATTTTTTCTTTAAATAATTTTAATCTATATTCTTTGTTATTAATGTTTTTACTCATATTTCATCACCCAGTTATGAGTATTAACACATTTTTCCTCTTTAATCCTTAATTAAAGTTTATCTATAAATATACCCTTTTTCCCTTATAGGCATTCTGCTATATAAAAATGTTATTAACAACATTTTTATATAACAGAATGCCTATACTATTTAAAATATATATTGTATACCATAAGTTACTCTTCATAAACATAGAACAAATTCTACTAAGCAAAATTTTTACTAAAAAATATATAGCTGACTTTAGGACACATCCAATAAATAGATGCTCCCTGAAGTCAGCCAAAATATTATCTAATCTAATTCTTCTTTTCCAGTGTATAATTGATAGTATCTGCCCTTTTCCTCTAATAAAGATTCATGATTTCCTCTTTCAATTATTTCACCTTGTTCAAGAACCATTATTGCATGAGAGTTCTTAATAGTAGAAAGTCTGTGAGCAATTACAAAAACAGTTCTTCCTTCCATAAGCTTATCCATACCTTCTGCAATAAGTTTTTCAGTTCTTGTATCAATTGAACTTGTTGCTTCATCCATTATTAAAACTGGTGGATTAGCAATTGCTGCTCTTGCAATAGCAAGTAATTGTCTTTGTCCTTGAGATAATCCTTCACCATCGCCTGTAATAACAGTATCATATCCATGAGGTAAATGCTTAATAAATGTATGAGCATTTGCAAGCTTAGCTGCTGCTTTAACTTCTTCATCAGTTGCATTTAAGTTACCATATCTGATATTATCAGCTATTGTACCAGTAAATAAATGAGTATCTTGAAGAACTATTCCTAAAGATCTTCTTAAATCATCCTTCTTGATATCCGTAATATCTATTCCATCATAAGTTATTGTACCTGAATTGATTTCATAAAATCTATTTATTAAGTTAGTAATTGTAGTCTTACCGGCCCCTGTTGATCCAACAAAAGCAATCTTTTGACCTGGCTTAGCAAATAAACTAATATTCTTTAATACAGTCTTTTCTTCATTGTATCCAAAAACAACATTTTTAAATCTAACATCACCAGTAAGTTCTCTTAATATAGGTTCATCAGTTAATTCTGCAGCTGATTCTAAAATAGCAGTAGTTGCTGCCATTTCTGCCATTGAGTTATCTTCTGCTTCTACTAAAGTTTTCATTTTAGCTATAACTGAAGGAGGTACCTTCCAAGCCCAATGACCTGTATACTTATCAGTTTCAACTAATTTACCATCTTCACTAACTTCAACTCTTGTTAAAGTGACTTCACCATTATCAACTTCAACTTCTTCATCTAAAGCTGTAAATATTCTTTCTGCACCTGCTAATGCTGCTAATATCATATTTACTTGTTGAGATACTTGTGCAATTGGATTAGAAACTTGCTTTGTATATTGTAAATAAGATACTAATGAACCAATATCAAAAGCACCAGCTATAGTCATTAATCCCCCAACACAACAAGTTACTGCATAATTCATATGAGAAAGATTTCCTAACATTGGCATCATGTATCCACCAAATGTTTGAGCTCCTGTTGAAGCTTTTCTTAATTCTTCATTATGCTTTTTAAAATCTTCAATTGCTTCTTCTTCATGACAAAATACTTTTATAACCTTTTGCCCCTCTATCATTTCTTCAATATATCCATTTAATTTACCAATATTCTTTTGTTGCATTCCAAAATAATACTTACTCTTAGCACCAACATTGTTTACAACAAAAATCATTAAAGCTAAAAATGCAACTGTTATTATAATTAACACTGGACTTAAAACTGCCATCATTATTATTGTTCCTATAAATGTAAGCCCTGATGCTAATATATTAGTTAAACTATTATTTAATGCTTCACTAATGTTATCTATATCATTAGTGTATAAACTCATTAAGTCACCATGAGTATTTCTATCAAAATATTTAATAGGAAGTTCTTGCATCTTATTAAATAAATCTGTTCTTATATTACTGATAGTATTTTGAGCAACATGTACCATTATTCTTGCATATCCATATGCAGCAAGTGCACCTACAACAAATATTGTACCTAATATTACTAACATCTTTGCAAGTCCTACAAAATCACCTGGTAAGATATAATTATTTACTAATGGTTTTAAGAAATATGAACCTGCAACCATTGCAAATGAATTAATTATAATTAATATCATAACTAAAGCTAATAAAGCCTTATATTTTCCAACATAACTCATTAATGTTTTTATTGTCTTCCCCATATTTTTAGGTTTTGGAGGTCCTGGTTTTTTCCCACCTTTTCCTGGAACAGGATGTCCTGATTTATTATCAGATGCTTGTCCTTGATTTGCACTAACTTGTTGCTTAATCATTTCACTTTTCTTATTACTCACGTAAACCCACCCCTTCCTGTTGAGATTTGTATACATCTTTATAAATTTCACTTGATTCCATTAACTCATCATGAGTTCCAATTGCACTAATCTTACCATCATCCATAACAATAATTTTATCTGCAGTTGAAACTGAATTAACTCTTTGAGCAATTATAATCTTAGTAGTATCTTTTAAATCTTCTGCAAAAGCCTTTCTAATCTTTGCATCAGTTGCAGTATCAACAGCACTTGTACTATCATCTAAAATTAATACTTTGGGCTGTTTTAATATTGCTCTTGCAATACAAAGTCTTTGCTTTTGTCCTCCTGATACATTAACCCCACCTTGCTCTAAGTGCATATCATATCTTCCTGGAAGTCTATCAATAAATTCATCAACACATGCTGAAGATGCTGCTGCTTCAATTTCTGCATCTGTAGCATTTTCATTACCCCACATAAGGTTTTCTTTAATAGTTCCAGAGAATAATGTATTCTTTTGAAGTACCATAGCAACTTCATTTCTTAAAGTTTCAATATGATAATTTTTAACATTAACTCCCCCAACATAAACTTCACCTTCTGTAGCATCATAAAGTCTTGGGATAAGCTGAACTAAACTTGATTTACCAGAACCAGTACTACCAATAACACCAATAGTTTCACCAGCTTTAATCTTAATGTTTATACCTTCTAAATTATTTTCATCACTTTCATCTTCATACTTAAAGTTAACATTTCTAAATTCAATTTCTCCATTTTTAACTTCAGTTATAGGATTAACAGGATCCTTTATATCTGGTTCTTCTTCTAAAACTTCAATTATACGTTGTACTGATGCAACTGATCTTGAAAGCATCATAAGAACCATAGAAAGCATCATAAGAGCCATTAAAATTTGGAAAGAATAAGTCATGAAACTTGTAAGCTTACCTACAGTTAATGTTCCTGCATGAACCATATTTCCTCCAAACCAAAGTATACCTATAATACTTGCAAATACAACAAGTTGCATAATTGGCATATTTAAAACAACTATACCAAATGCCCCTTCAGAAGCTTGTAATAATTCATCATTGCTATTCTTGAACTTTTCTTTTTCTTTATTTCTTCTTACAAAAGATTTAACAACTCTAATACCAATTAAGTTTTCTTGAACTGTAGTATTTAAGTTATCAATTTTCTTTTGCATAGATTCAAACTTAGGCTTAACATTCTTTATAATTAATCCAATTGAAATTATAAGAACAGGCATAGACACTAAGAATATCATTGCTAATTTAGGACTAATTGTAACTGCTAAAATGCATGCAACAATAAGCATCATAGGAGCCCTTACTAAAAGCTTAATTCCCATTGTTAAAGCATTTTGTATCATTGTAATATCAGTAGTTAATCTTGTAATTAATGATGCAGTACTAAACTTTTCAATATTTTTAAATGAATAAGTTTGAATTTTTTCATATTCAGCTTGTCTTAATTCCGCACCAAAACCTTGACCTGCTATTGCTGAAAATTTTGATAATCCAATACCAAAACTTAAAGATATAGCTGCCATAACAAGCATTAATAATCCCATTTTTATTGTATAAATTGTGTTCCCAGTAGAAATACCAACGTCAACTATTTGAGCCATTACTAATGGAATTAATAATTCAAAAATAGCTTCTAATGCTGCACATAAAACACCTAGCATAAGCTGTGTCTTATATTTTTTCATATATGGAGCTAATTTTTTAATCATACTTTCACCTCTCCTTTTAATATCTTTTGTACTTTTTAAGTACATTTTTTATATAAACATTTTGTAGATGAAATTATTTATTTAAATTCATCTTTTTATATGTTTTTAACAAATTTAATTTATATTTTACAATACATAGGAAACTATCTATTTAATTAAAAATAAGAGGATTACTCCTCCATATTCTTTAGTGCTCTAGATAATAAATCTTTTAATATCTTTATTTCTTCATCAGTCATATCTTTAACTAATTGTTTTTCTATATTATTTGCTCCAAATTTAAAGCTATTACATATAACATCCTTACCTTTTTCAGTTACATGAAGACATTTATATCTTGCATCATTATTACTTGGGCATCTAACTATCATTTCTTTTTCTTCTAACCTTTTTACTATGCCTGTTACAGTTGGATTAGTTAACTTCAAACACTTTTCTATATCTTTTTGAAATACATCACCTTCATGTTCATTTTTATCTATAAAACATAAAATTTCATGTTGTACTCTTGTTAAGTTAAATTTTGAAAGATTTTTATTAATTTTATTAACAACTCTTCCATTTATAAATTTTACTAATAGCCCAACATGTTCTTTTGGATCAAAGTTTTTCATTATTTACCCCCCTTAATACATAGCATACTATATATTTTAGCATTGAGTTTTTTTGCAGTCAAGTTAATAATTTCACCTAATATATTAACTAATTTAGCTATTTATCTTTTATATATTATATTTTGATAAAAGCTTTTTTAAAGTTTAACTTATCTCTCCTTATGATAAAAACTCCATAATCATATTTAGTCTTTTAATTGAAATATTATGGGGCTGTCGCACTAAAACTTTTATACACAATATATTGTTTTAAAAAATAAAAATTAATACAACATATTGTAGTATTTATTCTTAATGCGACATCCCCATTTTAACTTAATTCTTATAACTAATTAAATTTATCCCTTTTATTACAATTAATTGTAAATTTTCTGTTAAATATCGTCCATTTATATATATTTATGCTATAATTTTCTAGTATTTCTTATATTTTCATGTCGAGGGGGAAAAAGAAAATGAAAAAAAACAAAATAATTAGTATGTTTTTAGCTGTAACTTTAGCATTAACTCCACTTACAACTCATGCTGAAACATCTAATACACACTTTCCAATAACATATACTTCGGAAAGTGGAAATTATACTGCAACAAAACTATCACATCCAAATGATGATGTAATGCAACCTGATGGAATAATCGAATATGAAAATGGTATTAATGACCGTGGTGAAAACTATTCTTGGTCAGCTGTTGGCCATGGTGATTACATGTATGTTGGTGTATTATATGGTGCAATTTCTAGAACACTTCAAATAATGGCTGCACAAAATAATATTGATTATTCATTATTTAAAGCTTCTGTTGATGCTCTTTTTAATGGTACTCTTTTTATGGAGGATGAAGAAAATAATCCAAATAATGAAAATAGAAGTATGCTATTAAAATTAAATACTAAAACTGGAGAAGTAACAGTTGTTAGACCTCCAAATGATGCATCTTATCGTGCTGCAATTGAGTACAAAGGTAAATTATATTTTGCTGCCTCTGCAAGTCAACCTTATTTATTAGAAATAGATCCTACTGATGATAGTACAAAAATAGTATATACTAGCCAAAAGCCTTCTAACCCATTCATTTCAGTTGGAATTAGAGGACTTACAGTTGTAAATGATAACCTTGTTGCAAGTATGATTGGTGACAATGGTGCTTATATAGTATCATCTAATAATCCATCACAAGGAGAATCTTCATTTAAAACAATTGCAACTCAAGAAGATTTACTAGACTATCCTGCTTACTATTATAATGATAATATTTTTGGTGGTGCTATTTGGGACATGGTTGAATTTAATAATAAACTTTATGTAACTGTAGTAACAGGAAAATCTGAAAACAAACAAGCATTTGCAATGTTTAGCGGTAAAGAAAATGAAGAAACTGGCAAATGGGACTTTAATCTTATTGTTGGTGATGAAAAAGATGGAGCTACTTATCCATATGGCTTAGGTGCAGATAGATCTGGTGCTGGTAACTTATTTGTATATGATAATCACTTATATATTGGTGGGTATAATGATCCTATGATAGCTTTAGCTGATGTTCTTAATATGAAATTTGAGGATATTTATAAAGATCTTTCTTCTCCAGTGTGCTTATGGAGAATGGATACAAATGAAAAGATTGAAATGGTTGCTGGTGATTCAAATGAATTATTCCCTACTGTACTTGGTAATCAAAGTGCTGGATTTGGTAGCAATTTAAATCAATATGTTTGGAGAATGGCTGAATATGATAATAAACTTTATGTTGGTACATTTGACATTGGAAGTTTAGCTTATCCACTTATGCAATTTACAAATGGTGATGTACTTCATATGACCCCTGAAGAAATTAAATCTCAAATTCATTATATTAAAGCACTTTTAGAAATTCTTAAAAAGAACGATGAAAATTTATCTAAATTGCCTAATTATTCAAATGATGATTTAATTAATGATAACTTAACTGATGATAACTTAAATACTGATATTGATGATACTGACAATCTTCATACTAATGATTCAAATAATGATACAGATATTACTAATTCTAAATTTGAAAATAATAATATAATTGAAGAAATTACAGAAGAAACTCCTACATTAACTGAAGAATCTTCTGAGGAATATTATATAAATTCTCTTTCGGATGCAGAACAAGAAAACTTAGAAAATACTTTAACAGATTTATATGATGGATTATTAAATTTAGATTCTATATTAAATGATACTGCTTATATTGATTCTGAAACTAATACTGTAAAATCTTACTCAATAATAGATATTTATCAAAATTTAGTTAATAAATATTTAGCTATTAGAGATTTCTTACCTAAAAACTTAGTTGAAATATTAGATAAAAGCTTAAATCAAGAATCTGTTGATAATTTATTCTATTTCTTAGAAACTTGTAAGTATTTAAGTGTTGGTGAGCGTGGATTTGATTTACTTGTATCTGAAGATGGAATAAACTTTGAAACTATTACTAATAATGGTTTTGGTGACCCTTATAATCATGGATGCCGTATTTTTGCAGTAACAAACTCTGGATTAACTTTAGGAACTGCTAATCCATTCTATGGTACACAAGTTTGGAAAATAACTGATAATCAAAGAGGTAGTATTATTGATTCTATAATTAAAAATACAAATGTAACTTATAACAAAAATCCTGAAGCTTCTAAAAATAAAACTGTTGCTTTTGATGTTGAATTCAATGGAAATACATTAAAGAAAATTAAATTAAATTATAATACATTAAAAGAAGGAATTGATTATACAGTAACTGACAATCAAATTATATTAAGTGAAACACTTCTTAATTCCTTAGATGTTGATAATTATTCTCTTGAATTTATTTTCAGCGCAGGTAGTAGGGCTTACACAACATTAAATGTAGTTGATGAAGCTGATTCTAAGAATGAACCAATAACAAAACCAACTACAAATCCAAATGTACCTATAAAACCTGAAGATACTAATAACTCTTCTTTAAATAAATTACCTAAGACAGGTGCTATAATATCAGCTGGAGTTATAGTTCTTATTGGATTAGTAGCTTTATGTGCAGGTAGCTTTTTACTTAGAAAAAAATCAATTAATAATTAGTAATTAACAATATATTAAAATTTAACTTATCTTCTGTTATATCAAAATGTTGTTAACAACATTTTGATATAACAGAGATATAATATAACTTAATAATAATTATATTGCAAGTTCAAGCTATTATACTCTTCTTATATATCAAAAAAAGATGATTCCTAATAATATAGGAACCACCCTTTAAAATATTTACTAATTTACATCATTATAAAAAATTACTTATCTTTTACTTCATTACTCTTAATAGGTTGTACAATTGCTTTATTTATTCCTACTATTTTCATGATTTGCTCAGATCTTTCCTTAGTTGATCCAGTTATTACTGAATACTTAACATTTTCAGCATCTAAAAATCCTAAAATAGCCTTGTCCACCATTTGAGCAACTTCTTCATCTTGCCATCTAACTCCATCTTTCTTATAACCAAATTCTCTTGGAACAAAGAAAATATGATCATATTGTGGTAGATCTCTGATTGCTAAGCTATATAAATCATTTAATATTTCAATTTCCTTCTTAGTTCTTGTCTTATCTCCAAGCATTAATCTTCCATATATGTATGGTACAAAAGTAGCATAATCCGTTATTGCATAATCATGTGAATCTAAACTCTTTTCTAAATGTAATTGACCTAAATATATTCCATATTGTTCTGAAATAGATTCAATCATTCCCTTATCTCTTAAGTAATCAGTGCTGTATTCTGTAGCAACTCCTACATTTATGTCTCTGATTTTTAAATCTACGTATAATTGTTGAATTAATGTTGTTTTACCACATCTTGGTCCACCTAGTATAGCAATTCTTACTGGCATTGGCAACTCCTCCAAATATTTATCTTAATTTTCATTTTTTTATTCGTACCCATCGGAAATTTAATTTTACCATTAACTATAGTATTTTTCAACGACAATTTTTACTATATTTCGATTTACCTCTAGTGAACACCCATAAAATATTTGTTCCTCATAAATGAATAACTTTTATGGAATAATTAAAGTATCCTTACTATATTTTCAACTGCTCTTTCCATATTAGTTCCTCCAGACTTTAGTGCCTCCTCAATTGTTACTACTCCTGGTAGTATTCCAATTACTGAAGTTATCCCAAAACTATAAAGTTCCTCTATACCATTTCTATATTAGTTATATAATAAATTACACCTCATCCCCATTGCCCCTTTTGTTATACCATTCAAAAATCCCTCATTGTAAAATTTTCTATACAAAATTTTAATTTTAAATTTTTAACTTAATTATAGACACATCACATAAAAATAATACGCCTCCATGGGGAATCCACTTATTGGATTACCCTCTAGAGGCGCATTAAAAAATTTACATTGGATAACTTTTAATTACTGATAATTGTCCTTTAACTTCATATTTTCCTAAAGAAGCTGGAATTAAATAACTATCTCCCTTTTTAATTTCTTCACAGAAATCTTTTCCTTCAATAGTACCATTACCTTCAACACATGTTAAAATGAAGAACTTTTCTTCATTACTACAATCATCCCACTTAGTTTCAACATTAATTTTTTCCATTCCAAAATATTCATTTTCACAGAAATCTACTTTAGAAAACCCATCATATTTAACTACTTCATTGTTAGAAAGATTTTGGGCCTTTAAATCAAAATTAATTACATCAAGAGACTTTTCAACATGGATTTCTCTTGGTCTTCCATAATCATAAACTCTATATGTTACATCTGAATTTTGTTGAATTTCAGCAATTATTAATCCTTCACAAATAGCATGAACTAATCCACTATTAATTAAAAAACAATCGCCTTTTTTAACATCAACAACATTTAAATAATCTTCACACTTTCCTTCTTCAATTGCTTTAGCAAATACAGCTTTATCACAATTTTTAGTACCAACAATTAACTTAGCTCCTGGTTTTGCTTCAATAACATACCAAGCTTCAGTCTTACCAAATTGATTTTCAACTCTTTTTGCATATTCATCTCCAGGATGCACTTGTACAGAAAGCTTTTCTTTAGAATTTATTAGCTTAACTAATAAAGGAAACTTTTCAGTACTAACCTTAGTTCCTACTAATAAATGACCAAATTCATTAATTATTTCAGTAAATGATTTTCCCTTTAATTCACCATTTGCAACTATTCCAGTTCCACTTGGATGACATGCAATATCCCAACTTTCACCTATGTTTCCTTCTAGTAAGTTTGTTCTAAACTCTTCTAAATCTCTTCCACCCCATATTTTATCATAATAAAGGTTCTCAAATCTTATTGGATACATAATTTTACTCTCCTTTTATACGATATGTTAATTTATTATTCTTAAATTATATTATCTAATAAAGCATTACAACTTAATCCATTTCCATTTTATATTATTATTTTCATAAAAACAATTGTATTTATTCACTGTTAATTGACTATTTTTCAGATTTATTCATATCATCATATTCTATAAACATAAATACATATAACTAATTAAAAATTCCTCACATATCCAAGTATATTTAAATCTAATGTTTCGAATAATATTAATATGGTTAAGAATATATTTTCTTTGAGCTATCAAAAATATAAAATTCATTCTTAGCTTAATATAAAGTTTTAACTTCATCTTAATGTTGAAATGCTTTATCTAATGGCTTGTTTATTGTTATTTACTAACTTAATATATTACAGCTATTTAATAACTTGCCATGAGATAAACTATTCTTATCCAATTAAAGTTAAAGGAGGGATAATTTTGAAGGATAAGTCTAATGTTTATTTGCCAAGCCTAAGAAGTTATTACGATCCTACAAATGAAACATGCGTAAATAATCCATTAATAAAATCTGATGCATCTATTAATAGCTGCATGGATGATCCAATTGTAGCTAATAATATTGCTTGCAATGAATTTAACTATACTGATGATATTTACGACGATTCTGATGTCTAGCTTATTATTTTAAACTTTATACCACCTAAAGCTAGATTTTACTTGTAAGGAGGATATGTCATGGCTAAAACTAATGATAAAAAAAAGAGAATGAAAGGAACTATGCCTTCTAGTAATACAGAACTTCCTCATCCCCTAAATAGTTTTAATAGCCCTCTTGGAAGCTTAAACAACAAAAGTAAAGAAACTATTCAACAAGAAAATAACAAACAGAATACTTTATTTTAATTAATATCTCAAAAAAGAGTTATATGAAAATGAATTAATAAATTCATTTTGAATATAGCTCTCTTTTTTATTAAAACCTCTCTTAAAATGATTGGGATACTATATTCTTAGTGTAACATTTGATGAGCATTAAATTTAAATCAACACATTATATTAAAACAAAACAATTCATCAACAGGCAAACATCCATTGTAAGTTTTTTACTTAAATGCTAAAATATTATTATATTACTTTTATAAGTTTATATGCATAATTACACTCAATATATATTGAAAGGAGACTTCATGGAAAACATAAAGAAACTAAAATCTACAAAAGAACTATGGATAAAAATAAAATGGATGGCAAACTATGCAAAACCAGCTATTCCCTTTTTAATATTTTCAATTATAGTAAATGTTATTTTTTCATTGATAGGAATTTATAATGTTACTGTTTCAAAGTCATTAATTGATTCTGCAATAAGTGGTGATTCAAAGCAAACTATATACTGGCTTATAATAATGCTTGTTATAACATTAATAAGTATGCTATCATCACCTGTTACTTCCTTTATGAGCACACATTCTTCAACAAAACTTACTCAAAATATTCAAAGAAAAATTTATCAACATCTTCAATGTAGTGATTGGCTTGAACAAAGTAAATTTCATTCTGTAAGCTTATTAACTAGAGTAACATCTGATGTAAGTAACATTAGTTCTGCTATTCTAGGAACTATTCCTAGCTTAGTTTCATTAACAGTTACATTAGTAGGCTCATTTTATACACTTATAAATTGGGCACCATCAATAGCATTTGTTGCTGTTTTTATTGGTCCTTTTTTAATATTGGTTGGTAGATATTTTAGTGGAAAACTTAAATCCTTATATAAAGAAGCTCAAGAAGAAGATGTTAAATATAGATCATTTATGCAAGAATCAATTCAAAACATAATGATTGTTAAGACATTTTGTATGGAAAAAATAAATATGCATAAACTTTTAGAAATTCAAGATAATAAATATAAAATTGCTATGAGAAATACTAAGCTTTCTGTTATGACTTCAATGTCAATGAGTTTTTGCTCTTCACTTGCTTACTTTTCAATTTTTACATGGGGAGTATTAAATATAGCTAAAGGAGTAACTACCTATGGTACATTTACAGGAATGCTTCAATTATATAATAAAGTTCAAGCACCATTTTCTTCTTTAGCAAGCATGATTCCTGGGCTTATTTCAACTATAGCAGCGGCTGAAAGACTTATGGAAATTGAAACAATACCAGTTGAAAAAATGGCTGATGAAAATGAACTTAACGATATTACTAATAAATCACTTGATGAAATTGCTGTAGATAATATAACTAATTTTGAATCTACTTTATTTAATAATCCTGATATTATCTTTGATAATGTTTATTTTGCATATAAGGATAATAATTATATTTTAAATAAAATTAATCTTACTATTGACTCTGGTGAAACTATTGCTTTTGTTGGACCATCTGGTGAAGGTAAAACAACAATGATTAGACTTATATTATCTTTAATTAATCCAACTAAAGGTAATTTGTTTATTAGTGAAAATGACTTAATTAAAGATATGAATAGAAACTTTAGAAATCTTATTTCTTATGTTCCTCAAGGAAATACTTTATTTTCAGGAACAATTAGAAGCAACTTACTTTATGGTAAACCTTATGCTACTGATGATGAACTTAAAGAAGCATTAACTAATGCTTGTGCCATTGACTTTGTTAATGAACTTGAAGATGGATTAGATACAATGATTGGTGAAAAAGGAGTTGGTATTTCAGAAGGACAAGCCCAAAGAATTGCAATTGCTAGAGCTTTCTTAAGGGTAAGACCTATATTAATACTTGATGAAGCTACTTCTTCACTAGATCCTGAAACAGAAGTTAAGGTATTAAAGTCAGTTAAGTCATTATCTAGTAATCCAACATGTATTATCATTACTCACAGACCTTCTGCTCTTAATATTTGTAATAGAATTATGAAACTTGAAAAAGGTCATATTAGGGAAGTTAGTAGAAAAAGTATATTAGAAGTTGCAAATGAGTTAGTTTAAACAAAAAACACCTTCAATGCTAATTTATTAGTATCGAAGGTATTTTTTGTTATTTAAGATGAGTTTACTTCAATATATCTTAACTTGATATTAGTAACCTCTAATTCATTTTCATGTTTATAATCATCTTCATTTGTTTTATTTACTGATAAATTAATAAGTTTTGGATTTTTCCATTGTTTCATTTTGAAATGCCTTCATCATAAGTTTATTATATATTAATACTCAAATTTATGTAAATTACACCTTAGATGAATATTTTAAACTTTATACTTACTACTTTAATATCAGTTATAAAATTACATCTTATAATAAAAATCATATAAACTTTTACCCTAATATATATAAATTTATATTTATATATAAAGACGGACTCAAATTTGAATCCGCCTTATTATCAATAATTTTTTAATATTCTCTTCCAACTGATACTAAATTAAAGAAATAACACATATGATTACTAAATTTATAATAATAACCTTTATATGATATCAAATTGATTTAATTAGCAAATCTAGCTACAACAGTATATTGTTCTCTTATAGCTCCACCTGTAACATAGTACTCACCACATCTTAACCATGCATGAGCTTTCATTTCATTTCCTTCCTTTCGTACTCCTAAATAAATAGTAGTTGAAATTCCTTGATTTTTTAATAATTTCTGTGCAGTTAATGCTTGTACTAGGCATTTACTTTCCCATGGTGTTTTAGCTGAAACAAATAAAACCCTAGATGATATTCTCCTAGCAATTTTATATGTATCATTATCAACTTTATCTAAAGATTCTTGTTTATGTTTTCCCATACGCTTTCTTAACTTATTAAATGGAACAAAAAGTATAAATGCTCTATAAAATCCTGTATAAAAAAAAGTTTGCATTATATTAAACTTTTCTTTATTATCCATAGATATAAATGTTTTAACTTTTCTAGCTAATACTAATAAGTTCTGCATTATTTAATCTACCTAAAAATTCTACTACTGTATCCTTGCAAATTTCTTCATCTACTTCATATTCAGAACACAAAGTATCTATTATTCTTCTTACATTTATAGGTTCACTAATAATTTCCCATATTCTACTTCCAACTTCATTCATCATAAAGTATTCACCTTTATCAAGGTTCATCATTACTTTTTCTCCATCTAAATCTGTATCATCTATTTCTAAATTTTTATTAATTATTGTATTTAAATTTATTCCATAATCCCTTTTTATCTTTCCTATCTTACCAGTACTTTTCTTAAAATTAATCATATCTTCCCCACCCTATCTATTATTGAATAGTATTATCTTATATAAATTTTACCAATTACCCCTAAATAATTAAATAACCCTCATTAATTATTTATTATTAAATAATACTTTTTTACCATTTTATATAAATAAAGTATTATTATTTTTACTACCTATTAACTTTATACTACAATTTCTTTAGCAGATATTATTTCTCTTTCAATTAAATTAATTTGAGTATCTACTGTAAATTGATTTGCAGGTCTAGTTACCTTAAAGAATCTTATATTTTTAGCTATATCAATACATTGTTTAAAATATACTGAATCCATTTTTCCTAAATGTTTGATATATTCACCCCTATATATATTTTGAATTATATTATTTAATTTTTCACTACCTCTTAATTCTTCAATAGTAACTTCATCTACATCATCAACAGTTAACTTTACTATTGCAGTTAATTCCTTTGGCTCATAAATAAATTCATCTTTAGCAGGCACTATATATTTAACTTCTTTGTCACTCATAAATGATGTAAAAGCTTCTTTATCATATCCAAAATTATTCATAGCAGATTCACATAATTTTTGATATGGAAATCCTGGCATTACATATGGAACTTTATCTATCTTGATTCCAGCAACATCATCAGATATAAATTTATATCCCCTTTCTCTTAATGCCGTAGTTAAAGTAGATTTTCCTGCACCTCTATCCCCTGTAAATATTACAGCTTTATTATCCATTTCTATTACTCCACCATGAATAGCTACCATTTTTCTTTGAAGCATAATAAATCCTAAACAGCTACACATTACATAAATTTTCATAAGTTTCATATCTGCATTATCACATAATTCTACTTCTATCTTATTTCCATTAGTTATACAATATGTAGCTATATTATCTATATGAAACCATATTTTATTTTGATATAACTGAATTTTTCTATCTTCTAAAATTGATTTTTTTATTTCTTGATCCATTTTTGAATATTTTATTACTACTAAATCATCATTAAAAATATTACTTATTTTTTCAAATTCATCTATTTCTATTTCAGATTTTATATTCAATCCATATACACAATAATTGTTTAACACCATTCTCTTATACCCACTCTCATAATTTTGATAATTATTAATTTTATTATACTATTATATAATTTGTTGATAAATTACACTATAGTATTAAATTTATTTACTACTTCTTTAATCTTAAAAATATTTAAACTTAATTATTCTCTTTAAGATACTAGAACTGCTTCTAACTTTGGTGTTATAGATCCCTCTGATCCAAATCCAGGATTAGCTTGTTTATTTAAATATTGACACGAATGGTTATGCTTTATGTTAGGAATAAGAACTTATGTAGCTCCACAATATTTACAACTCCATAAAGCCTTCTCTTACTCACCAACTTCTTTTGCTACATTTACTTGTTCATAGCAATCATCTTTCGTATATTTTACTCCTAAATTCATAAATTCTAGATTTAACCACTCTTTCTTCATTCTTTTTCCTTCTAATATTTAACTTATTAATCTAAAATATTTTTTAACAATTTTACTGAAATAAAATCATTTATTCATACTACATTCTAATTTTTAATTTAATTTTATAGATAATTAACATTTATTACATTTTCAAAATATTTATATACTCATTTTGATATAATACTAAATATTACTTTTAATACTACCAATACTTAATCATTATATTTTAAAATTATTTCCTTAATAATGATTCAACCTTATTTATAAATTCTTCTTCACTTATATTTATGGGTAATCTTTTTCCATTTAAGATCATAGTTGGAACCTCTTCTAAGTTTATTTTACTTTTTTCTTTAGTTATAATTTTTAAATCATTTATATTCTTTTTGTTCTCATCTTGACTCAAATTTAAAAATTTAATTACCTCTTCATTAGATTTAAAATCTCTCCATTGCCTTTGAGTTGTGTATATTTCTAATAATTTTTCAAAATCTAATGATTGTTCTTCGCTCATATGTTTATAAATTACTTCATCATATTCAAATCTCGTAATATCTATTGGCTTTTCAATTAATCTTATCGTACCATCTTCAATAAACCTCTTTATACTCTCATGTAATCTTTCATGCATTGTAGCACAATCAATACATTGAAAGCTTGTATAATTGATTATCTCTATTGGTGCACTTTCATTTCCATAAACTAATCCAGCTTCTCTATCATTACTTGAGCAACCAATAAAAAAAACACATATATTTATAATTAATAAAAAATATGTAATCTTGATATATACTTTTCTTATTATAATCTCCCCCTATTAATATAATTAAAAATAATACATTACTATAAAAGCAATGTATTATTTTTAATTTTAGAAAATATTTTTATGATAATTTACACCCATTTGGATGAGCTGAAGCCCAGTGCCCAATTAATCCCATTACAGCTCCAACTGGAGTAACATAAATATATCCTGATTCTGCTCCACAGCACCTACATTTATATCCAAACTTTCCAAAACATGCTGGATTTTCACTTCTATCAATAGATTTAGCATCAACTTTAGATCCATCATCTCCTAAAACCCATCCATCATATTCCTCTTCATGAGTATATTCTACGTTTAATGATTTAATTGCAGGATTGTTCCAATTTTTTTTCATTATATTCACCTCTTTTTTAAATTTTTTTAAACATTCTATAAATTCATCTCTAAATTTGTGCTGAAATTTAAGAATAAATAAATATGCTTTACAAAAATTTTACCTTATATGTAATATTAAGTAAATAATATATTTCTGTTACTTCTTTAAATAAATCATACTTCTTTATAGCTAATAATAAATAATAATCAATAGTAATACTAATTATAAAAAATAAATACTGTAATAACCCTACTACAGTATTTATCATTAACTATCATAACTCCATCCAATCAAGTAACTTATTTCTATTAGCAGCTTTAGCTGCCCCCTTAGTTAAAAATTCAACCTTATCTTTAAAACTATATTCACTAGCAAAAACTCCAGCAAATAAATGATGTATCAAAGCAATAGGAGCTAAAATCTTAACTTTCTTAGCATAACTATATTTATCTGACATATCATCAATTTTAGGAAAAATAAATCTAAAATATCTATTAATAGCTCCTAAGGTAGCATTACTATCCTTCTCTTCAAAATTAAATGCAACTTGTGTAGCAAATTGATTTGCCATTTCTTTTTTACCATGAACTCCAGCTTCAAAAATTTCATCCAGTAATGCAGAAACATATTTTTTATTATTTACAACTTTAATATTAATTTCCTTTGGAGCTTCCATATTAAATAATTTATTACATAATAAAAATATAATTTTACTAAATTTTTCAAACCCATACATTCTAGCCTTCATAATAAAACTATTCCAATCAATTTCATCTCCCTTATGTTCAACAAGTAAAACAAGATCACAAAGTTGCCTTACACCAAATCCTGTTGCTGCAAGATGAGCTGCCATATGCATACATAAATGTAATGCTAAATCTTCATATGAAAGAGATAAAACTTCTGCTTCTCCTACATTAACCTTTATGGCTCTCCTCCAAATTAATCTTTCATAATGTTCTAACTCATTACTAAACCCATCTCTCTTAAATAAATTCCAATGTAATTCAATAAATGGATACTTATGATGAACTAATGCTATATGATGTGATGCTTTATGATCTTCTAAATAAACATATCCCATATCTATTAATAACTGCTTAACCTTTTCTACATCCCCTTCATGAACTAATATATCTGCATCATTCATACTTCTTTGATCAGGTTGTGGATAAAATTCTCTAACTACTAATCCTTTTAAAACAATTACAGGAATATTCCTTTCATTAATTTTATTAAGTACAGTTGATAATCCGGAAATATGTCTAGATTGTGTTATTCCTGTAATAGCAGCTTTTTGTTTTAACAAACTTATTTTTTCCTCTCCAATGTTAGAAATAAGTTTACTTTTGCGTAAAGCTAAGTATATTATTCCCTCTACCTTATGTTTATCAGCTAAATCTATTACTTCATCCCATTCTACGTTATCATATACTTTATCTGCCAACTTTCCTCTAATCCCTGCAGATAAAATATCTACAAACTGTTTTTGCGCATTATTCATATAATATTCTCCTAACCCCCTTAAAACAAATAACTACAATATTACTTATTATTCATAACTAACTACTGTATATTATACCAATCTATTACTTTTTTGTATATATTATCATCTGCGCCATTTGTCAACCATTTAAATTTTTATATAAAAAAAGCTTCTAAGATTTATCCTATATCTAGTACATTGGATATCTTAAAAGTCCCTTTTATAATTAATATATTTTTTCTATTTACTCTTTAAAGTAATCACTGTAATTTCTGGATTATTAAAGATCCTTAATTTAAATGATGATGTCCCTATTCCTCTATTTACTATCATTGTAGAATTCCTAACCTTAAATTTTCCTGCCGCATATTTAGGAAATATTGTTCTCCCCGGCGATAAAAGTCCAATATTAGTAAATGGTATTCTTGCAATACCCCCATGCATATGACCAGCTAAAACTAAATCTGCACCCCATTTACTATATTGCTTAATAAATGTTGGTGTATGTGCTAACAATATATTAAACTCTTCTCCATCAGCTTCTGGCAATGTCTTTTCAACATAATTTTTTTCTAATTGAAACTTATATACATAAAGTCCTGTTGCTCCATCTAAAGGAAGGTTTATTCCATATAAATTAATAGATTTATCTCCCTTATATATTTCTACATAATCATTTTTTATAGTAGTAACTCCTAACGCCTGCATAAATTTATTAAAAGCTTCATACCTTCCTTGACGTAAAACTTCAGCTAAATGTTCATGATTACCATCAATATAATATATAGGATAAACTTCAGATAATGACTTAATTAAAATTTTAACTTCTTCTATATTCTCCATATCCCAACTTACCATATCTCCTGTCATTACAATTATATCTGGATTAATATTTTTTACTTTATCTATTAACCTTTCTGTTGTATCTCTATATCCTTCACTATGAAAGTCTGATAATTGAAGTATTTTAAACCCATTAAACTCTTCTGGTATTTTCTTATTTGATATTGTATATTTTGTTACATCTATTTTCTTACTAAAACACATAAGTATACTTATAAAAATTAAGATTATACATACTAATACTACAATTTTCCTATTTTTCATTTCTACTCCCACTAAAAAACTTTATAAACTTATAATCTATAAAAATAAATAACTATATATATTGTTTTACCCATTGACCCATAAACTTTAAATATTCACTTAAAACCATAAAGACACTATCACTATTTATCTCCATTTAGTAATAAACTTTTTTTCTTTAGATGGAGTTACAATACCCCTTCTTTTTCACTCATTAATTTTTCTCCCATTCCCCTAAATAAAAATCTTATTAAATTACTATATTAATTATACATCTTATAATATAATTTTAAACATTTCTTCTATTTTTTTCAATACACCATTGAATTATGTTAAAATAAGTAAATAAATTATTTTTTCTAAGGAGGATTAAATGAAAAAATTAAATAGAAAGAAATTTAATATATTTATAGCTATACTTATACCATTGTTAATAATTTTAACTATTACAACTACATTTTTAATTCAAAATCTAATATCTTATATTAATTATAAAGACAACTCCATAAATACAAGTTCTATTTCACTTGAAGATATAAATTTAAATGAAGTACCTTATATATCAACCTATTATATAGAACCTAAGGTTTCTCCTAAAGAAGATGTAATAATAAATTATTATGTAACAGATTATTATCATAAGGAATACACAGAAGAAGATACTTCAGAAACATTTACTATAACAGTTAAAATAGATGGTCAAAAAGACATAGTTAAAAAAAATGTTAAAGCTGGTGATAATTATATTAATGTAGGAAGCTTCAAAAATCTAGGCGAGCAAAAATTTTCAATAATCGCTACAGATAAATATGGTCGTAGTTCACATGAACTTTTTAATTTCTTTTTAGTAGAAGAAAAAAATAAAGAAGAAAAAGAATATATAATGACAAAAGATGATTTAACTAAATATAATATTAAAAATACTGATACTTATGAAAATAAATATATTGCTACTCTTAATTTAGAGGAACCTACTTCTGAAACAGTTAAAGCTCAACTTGAAAAAATAGCTTCTACTATAACTCCTACTTCTAATACTTATACTTGTATAATTGCAGATACTATTGGTAATGGTGAAGCTGGAAGCTGGTGGGATGAAACTATAGTTAAGTATGCTGATGATTATGATAAAGATGCTGTAATGCAAGAAGCTACTAATACAAGGATTGGACTTCAACAATTACTGCATGATATAAGTACTAAGGGCTACTCATCTATTAAATTATTACCTGGAACTTATAGAATTGATCATGAAGAGAGTATTTTTATTCCTTCAAACTTTACTTTAAATATGAATGGTGCAACTATTAAATTAAACCAATTTACTGGTGACAGTGCTTTAATAATCACTCTTAATAATACTTTTGATTCTCATGTTATTAATGGAGTTATTGAAGGAGATTACTATAGCCATGACTATGCAAATTCTCCTAATAATTCTGAATGGGTAATAGGAATTAGTATTGGTAGTGAAGCTAAATATAGTTCTTTTGAAAACTTAGTTGTAAAAGATATAACTGGATATGGTGGTGGTAATGGTATTGCTAAATCTAGAGATGAATCTTTATATTATACTTACACTAATCCAACTTCAATTGGTGATAGTTTTAAACTAGGTGATATTAATATAAAAACTGGTGAACCAATTGAGTCTACTAATAGAACAACATCTGATTTTATTTCTATTGAAGGCTATGATGGAATTGGCTATTTATCAGTTAGTAGGTATTTAGGATATCAAGGCAATTCCTGTAACACTTGGAATATGATTGCTCATTTTTATGATGGAGAGCAAAAATATATTTCTTCTGCTGATAGCTATTTTTATAGACGAATTGGGGTTCCTGATGGTGCTAAATATATGAAAGTCACAATTTTAGAAGAAAGTTATCCAACCGATTTATCAGTTCAATATTTTATGGTTCCCACTCATTGTTCCTTTAAAAATATTAAGTTTGAAAATAATAGATGTGTTGGGTTAGCTCAATCTGCCATGAAAGATATGTTAGTAGAAAATTGTGAATTTACTAAATGTGGTCAATCCTCTGCTAAATGTGCTTACGATGCTGAAGATGGATGGGATATGATGCAGGATGTAACCTTTAGAAAGCTTAATTTTCATGATAATCCTAATAATGACTTCTTAACTTGTGCTGGTCATAATTTTGTTATTGAAGATATGATAGATGGAAAGGTACATTTCTGGGAACGTACTAACTCTTATGTTGTAAGAAATTGTAATAATTTAAGTAGTGCTTATTTAGGTCACACAAGTAGAAAACGTAGTGGTTATGTTAGATTTTGTAATAACACTATTAATGGTAATATTAATATTGAAGCTGCTCAAGAAAATGATACTTGCTCACTTACAGTTAAGGATTGTAATATTTACGGTAGAGCTGAAAACACAATTGATACTGGGTTATATCTAAGATGTAATATTGGTAAATCCAATATTAAAGATAATAATTGGAATATAGCCTTGGGTAGTGGAAACTTTAAAGATTGTACTATTAGTAATAAAAGTGGTGAAAATATGGGTGGCACCTATGAAAATTGTGCATTTGAAAATATCAGGGGAAATATTCATGGAACTTTTAATATTAGTAATAGTACTATAAATAATTGGGTTACTTATGCTGGTGCCTATGATCCTAGTTATAATTTTACTAATTGTGAACTTAATAATTTTGAAATTATCTTTGGTTATTGGCATCAAGGTGCTAGTACTTTATTTAATAATTGTAATATTAATAATGAAGATTTTTTATTAAAGTTACCTCATTATAGTATGAAAAAGCCTGTAAATATAATTAATTCTTCTTTTACTTCTAATGGTAAAGATGGCATGATTGTATTTTATGATGATAGAACTGGTGGCTCAGCTGGTGAATTAGTTGAACAAGATATACTTACTATTGAAAATAATAAAATAAGCCTTAATAATTCTCAATATGTTGTTAATGGTATTGGTAAGGATACTGTTAATAATATTAATATAGCTTTTAGGAATAATGAATTGTTATCTAAGAAATTACAACTTTATGATGAGGAATGTAAGGAATGTGACAATATAAAAATTATAGATAAATAATTAATACTAATTAACACATATCTTGCTTTCTATTTATACAAGTATGGGTTAATTATTTATAAATAGTTAGATGTATTTATATTTTTATTTAACTTTACTCCACCTATTAAATCATAAAATTTTTCACATATCTTTTTTAGTCCTATAGCTGTTACTATAGAAATTACTAATGTAATAATTGTATTAACTATAAAACTATTAGTTAATCCCATAAGTCTCAATGGTCCTACTACGTACATATAATGAACCAAATAAATCTCAAAACTTATTGAGTCTAAAAAATTTATAATCTTATTCTCTTTAATATTTCTACACATATAAATAAATATATAAAATATACAAAATGCTATTAAGCCTTGTGTATATCCAACAACAATAACATTGTATAAGATAGAATTATCAAAAAACACTCTGGCACTTATTCTTAAAATACCACTTATTCCAGCTAATAATATCGAGCTAAACATTAACTTTTTTGATATTATTATATCTATTCTACATCCTATAATATAAGATATAATATATAATAATAAATATATTAGGTATATTCCTAATTGTGTATTTATAAAATATGATGTACTTATTTGCAGTAAAACCCCTATAAAAATATAAATAACTAAGTTTTTATTGCTTATTTTTCTTCTATATTTGTTTAGTATTGGTGTAATTAAATAACATATCATAATTATCGTTAGATACCATAAGTGTTCTGCTCCATGGACATATATTTGAAATCCTTGTAAATTAAATATATATGCTATCCAGTTTGCCATTCTTATATTATTACCTATCGCTAAATTTACAATTAATAAAAATACCATGAAAAAATACATAGGAATTAATATACGCCTTACCCTTTTTATAATCCATCTAAAATACTTTTCTTTAATTTCTTTTTGTCCATATAAACATCCTGATATTATAATAAATATAGGAACTCCCACATTTAAGAATTGAGCAGTCATATTAATATATGAATTATTGTGTTCCTGCACTATATGACATGCTAATATTAATAGCATAGCAAAAACTCTTAAATATGATATAAATATTCTATCTCTCACTCTCATCCCACTCCATATATAATCTATACTCTAATTATATCATACATTTTTTTCCTTTTCCAATATATTTTCACCACAATTTAATTTATATAAGTTTCAAAATTCACTTATGGGCATATTATGGTAATATAAAAAACAAAAGAAAGGAGTATATAAATGAGCACTTTATACGAAGTATCAAGCTTAATTGCTCTTATTATGAATAAACCTAATATCTTTTCTCAAGTTCTAGGAATCCTTAATAAAGGTGATCAAATTGATGTAATAAGTATTTCTAAATCTTGGGCATACTTTAAATATAATAATATTAATGCTTATGTTAAAAAAGGTAATTTAAAAATATTAAATACCGAACCAATTGAATCAAAAGGTTCTGTTACGCTAAAATATATAGATATTACTACTAATAATGAAATATATCCTTCAGAAACAATAAATAATCTTAATCTTGGAAAGTATAGCTACGAAGCAAGAGTCATATATAACTATAAACTTCAAAACAACTCTACCCAATCAGTTAATTTAACGGAAGAAGACCCTGATCAAGTGATTATTTTCTATTACAATAAAATATTAGGAAGCATTACAATAAAGTATATTGATAAAAATGTAAACACTGATATTTATGAACCTAAAGTTATTGAAAATCTTTCTTTAGGCACTTACACCTATGGAGCAATTAATATTTCTGGATATGTACTAAGTGATAATGAAATAAAAACTGTTACTATAACAGAAACATCTCCAAATGCAACAATCACTTTTAAATATGCAGAAATATTAGGAACTGTAACTATTAGATATATAGATAACTCTTCTTATACTGAATTATCAGAAGCTGATACCTTTACTGATTTAAAGCTAGGAACCTATAGCTACAATTATAAGAATATCCCTGGATACTCATTAGCAAATGATTCTACTCAAACAGTAGAATTAACTGATGATAATCATGATGTAGAAATTGAATTTAAATATAACGAATTACTAGGTAGTATTACCATTAAATATATTGATTCATCATCTCTAAATGAAATTGAAACTGCAACTGTAATTTCTAATTTATCTTTAGGAACCTATTCCTATAGTGCTAAATCATTTGAAGGATATGAGATTATTGGAGACTCCAGTCAAAGTGTTACTTTAAATGATAGTAATCTTAATGCTATAATTTCTTTTAATTATTCTAGAATATCAGGTAGCATTACTATTGAATATTTAGACTCATCTACTTTATCTGAAATTGCACCTTCAATTACAATAAGTAATATAGCATTAGGTAGTTATATTTATGATGCTATATATATTGATAATTATGAAATTGATGGTGATTCTAGTATTTCCACTACTTTAACAGTTTCGAATCCTAATCAAACTATATCTTTTAAATATAATAAAATTGAAATTCCTGATGATTTAAATTGGAATGAAGTTCCTTATATTTCAACTTATTATATTAAACCTATAGTTAAACCTGGTGAAGAAGTATTTATTGATTACTATATTACTGATTATTATTACAAAGAATATATGGAAAAATACAACTTAAAAGAAGATGATTGGGGAGATGATAATTGGACAGAGGAAGTTTGGAATAACGAAACCTTTACTGTTACTGTTAGAGTTGAAGGGCAAGATGATAAATTATATCATTACTTGAAGGCTGGGGATCATCAAGTAAGTTTGGGTAGTTTTTCTACTGAAGGTGAACAAAAATTTTCTATTCTTTGCACTGATAAGTATGGTCGAAATTCTCATGAATTATTTAACTTTTTCTTAGTTCAAGAAGATATCGAAGTTAAAGAATATATTATGACTGAAGATGATTTATTAACTTATAATATTAAAAATATCGATGATTATGAAAAAAAAGTATATGTTAAAGTTAATAAATTAATTGATTCAACTATTGATACTAAAATTGAAGAAGTTGCAAGTTCTACTATTGTTCCTAGCCATAAATATATTTGTTTTATTGGAACAACAGAGGAAGATGAAAATGGAAACCCTATAATGCAAACTAAACCAGCAATATTTTGGCTTAATACCATTATTAAATATGCAACTGATTATGATAAGGATACTGTTTTAATGGAATCTACCAATACTAGAATTGGTCTTCAAAAATTATTAGATGATAAAAAACTAGAAGGATACAATAAATTATTATTACTTCCTGGCATTTATAGAATTGATCATGAAGCACCAATTTATATCCCTACTGAATTTACCTTGGATATGAATAATTCAACATTAAAACAAAATCAGTTTACTGGTAATAAATCATTGATGATAGAATTAAATAATACATTTAATTCTCATGTTATTAATGGAAATATAGAAGGTGATTATTTTAGCCATGATTACGCAAATTCAACTAATAACTCTGAATGGATTAATGGTATTAGCATAGGTGGGGAATCTAAGTATAGTTCATTTGAAAATTTAAGTATAAAAAACATTACTGGATATGGTTCTACTAATGGATTGTCAAATTCTAGGGATAACACCCTAAGTTACACTTATATTTACCCTAGAGTAATAGGTAATAATTTCTATATTGGTGATATTGATAGAAATACTGGATTAGATATAACTTCTACAACTAGAACTACAAGTGATTATAGAGATATTTCTGGATATTCTGATATTGGTTATTTATCTGTAAGTATTTATTTAGGTTATCAAGGTAACCCTTGTGGAACCTGGAACTTAATTTGCCACTTTTATGATGGAAATAAAAAATTTCTAAAATCTATTGATTCTTATCAATATAGAAGAATTGCTGTACCAAAGAATTCAAAATATATGAGAATAACAATATTGAATATATCTTATCCTACAAATTTATCTATTCAATATTTTAGAATTCCAACTCATTGTTCATTTAAAAATCTAAAATATGAAAATTGTAGATGTGTTGGCATGGCACCTGCTACAATGAAAGATATTCTAGTAGAAAATTGTGAGTTTACTAATTGTGGACAATCAGGAGCCAAATGTGCACTTGATGCTGAAGATGGATGGGACTCAATGCAAGATGTTACTTTTAAATCATTAAAATTCAATGCAAATCCTAATAATTATTTTTTAACTTGTGCTGGTCATAACTTTGTAATCGATGGACAAAAAAATGGTAAAGTTTATATTTGGGAACGTACCAGAAGTCTTATAATTAAAAATTGTAAAAATATTGATTTAATTTTACAAGGTGGTGGAAAAGATAATATTGTTCGTCATGGCGTTTATAGGATTTTCAATAATAACTTTAATAGTGCTTCTACAGTAAATAATCTATCAAAGCATAATATATCCTCTACCTATATTAGTGGTTTGGTTTCACATTCAACCTTATCAATTTTGAGCAGTGCAAGTATATATACTGATTGTATAGTTAGCGTTTCAAGTAAAAACTTAGGTTATTTAAGTGCTATTTCTATGACTAATTGTGTATTTACCCCTCTCTCTACTTTTTCAGATAGGTATTCTCTTCAATTTAATGGTGGTCATTTAAGTAGTTATTCATTCAACAATTGTAAGTTTAATGGTAAGTGCCAGTTATCAAATAATAATGGTTTTTATAGTGCTATTTTTTCAAACTGCTCATTTAATGATGTATTCATTATACCAAGTGTTTTGTCTAATTCTAATGACTTAATTTTATTTGAAAATTGCAATATCAATTATACTGAATATAATTTTATTTATTATTCTCCAGCTGCATATACTAAGGGGACTTATAGCCAAATAAAATTTAACTTTTGTACAATAACAAATTCTAATAGTAAATCTACAGTTTTTATTTATGCTTATGCAAAGCCAAATGGTTATTGTTTCTTTAACAATTGTACTATTACACTTCCACTAACAATAACAATATTTGATGGATATCCAACAAATCTATCTTATATAGAAAATTACAATATTAATTTTAAAAATTCTACTTTACCTTCAGATATTAAATTAATAAGTGCTAATTATAAATTAAACTCAAATATAAAAATTAATATTATTTAAAATTAATAAGGAGGCAACATACCTCCATACATATAGCCTAATTCTATATAATAATTTTAATTTAACACCAAATAGTTAATTAATTGCCTTCATTTTTTTTAGCTTGTTAAAAATAAAATATTTAATTCTAGCTATTATAGGTAAAATAATATTATATATATATTTAAATTCATCGGTTTTAAACATTGTTAAAATCATTACCATATTAGGTATTATAATACACACTATTAATCTACCTATCAAATTTAAAACTGTATATGACTTAAATGCTACCTCGCCTATTACCCAACATAATAAACCACATATTGTAACTGCAAATAATTTCAAAATAACATCTATAAAATACTCTAAAAGATTTTTTTTAAATATATACTTATATACTAACATTGGTTTAATCCAAAAACTAAATAATAAAGTACTAACTATTGTTCCTATAAATACTCCTGATAACCCCAAATACTTAACTAAAATAACCGATAAAATAAGATTAACTATTGCTGCTACTATTGGTATATAACTATCTGGCTTATATAATCCAGCCGCACTCTTTATAGAATCTATAGGTGCCATAAACCCTCCTATCAAAAAATTTAATACAATTAATATTAATACCCCTTTTCCCATTATATATTCTTCACCTAACCATAAAGCTATAAATGGTTCTGCCAAACAAAATAGACATATTGAGCTAAATCCATATAACCAAAAATTTATAAATGAACTAATCTTATAGATTTCGTATACTTTATCCTTTGACTCCTTTGCCATTAAATTACCTATACTGGCTGAAATACTCGACATAAATACACCTACAAATCCTGATACTGAAGATGTTAAAGTAGTATAGTTAGAATATATCCCAACTGTTTTTACACTTATCATTGATGATATAACCAAATTATCTGATGATACTGAAAGTATATATCCTATCTTTCCCCAAAAAAGTGATTTTATATTTATATATAATGACTCTCTAGTTTTATCATCTAATTTATCATTTGATTTTTCTTTTAAATATGGATATCTTTTATCCATCATTCTTGAAAAAATAATATTCTTAATTAATGTAGATCCTATATCTATACTTAAGAACAAAATGTAATTTTCTGTTAAATACAATATAAATACTTTAATAATTAATACTAATATTTGTGTAATAGTATTAATTATTGTTGATAAATACTTATTTTGATCCGCATTGTTCATTGATACCTTATAAGAATATAAATACGAAACTACAGAACTAAATAAAAACATTAGATAAATAATTGATGCATTTTCTACCGTATTATCCTTCATAAAGAAATCTAAAAATGGTAAAATACTTACTCCAAGTATTGCTGTAAACATAGCTAATAATCTATATGTATTTTTATAAAAATTCATTAAAGCTTTAATTTTAGGTATATCATTATCCGCTAATGGCTTATATAATGCATAAACCATCGCAGTTCCAATTCCTGATTCTGCTAATGATAAAAGAGTTAATATATTATTCATCAATCCATTTATTCCTAAGTATTCAACCCCTATACTATCAATCATTATCCTTCTAGATATAAATCCCAATAGTACTATTATAAATTGACTTATTAATGCTGTTGCTATATTAATAGCAGATTTTTTTGTTCTCATAAACCTCATATCTCCTTATAAAGTTTGTTTACTTCATTAATTGTATTACACTCATTGTATATATATCTATCATTTGTATTTTTAGATTTATAATATGAATATACAAATGAAGGTATTTTAAATATATTACCTTCTATTAAATATCTCTTTACTGTATTTTGTGGAGACTCCATAATAATAGATTTTATATCTTTAAACCATGTTGCCTCATCAACCTTTATATAACTTGGAATATAATCTAAAAACCCACCTTTTTTCTCTAAAGTTAAAATTGTAATATCATACTTCTCCTTTGGAATAACCGATAATAATGAAATTAATGACTTTTCAACCCCACCAATATTCATGCTACTTATCATAAATAACATTTTTTTCTTGAATTCTGTGTACTCCTTATAACTCTAAGAACTTAATACTTTATCTAATTTATTAATTTCATTAGTACTATCAACTATCTCTTTACTAAGATTAATTTTGATATTATTATATAAACCTTTATCATCTAATAATCTTTTTACTGATTTATATATTTCATCTTCGCTAATATCACAAATTAAACCAGTTACTTTATCTTTTATTTGTTCATTAGCCCCAGTAAAATTAGTTGTAACTATAGGATTATCAAAACATCTTGCCTCACCTAAAGTAATACAATATCCTTCATGTCTTGATGGTTGTACATATACATGACACTCTTTCATAAATGGATATGGATTTAACTTACCCCCTAAAAGAATATAGTCATTTTCTAGATTTAAATTCCTAATTCTTTGTTTATAATTATATTTTTCAGGACCATCACCTATGCAATACCATTTAACGTTATATCCATCCTTCTTTAATCTAGCTAAAGTATTAATAGTTAAATCTTGTCCCTTTTCTTTACTTAATCTTCCTACTGTTAGTATTTTTATCCCATTAAATAAATCATCAAACCCTTTCTCATTTTTACTCATATTTTCAATTAATTTACAAGATATTATATTAAAAAATGCTTCAACTTTATTGTTTAAAGCAGGTATTAAATTTATTAATTTTTCTTTTCCCTCTTCTGAAACTATAAAAATCTTATTAAATTTCTTATAATTTTTTTCTGCAAACTTCTTATTAAACCCTATTTTAGTTATATCAAAGTGTATCCACTGCACTTTTTTCTTTGCTTTAATCTTATTTAAAACAAAATATGTTATAAAATCCATAGGGCCTGCATAAGCTACTGCTAAATCATAATTTTCTTCTAAACTCTTTATATTCCTTAATATATACCTATAATAATATGACATATTATTGCTAATTTTAGAAATAATATAACTTAATGAAGTCATTACTCCCGTTAAATATTTCTTATCCTTTATTAATTTTTTAGCTAATAGCATAGGAGGTTCATTTATAAAAGGTTTAATTGCTTTATATTCATTTACATACTTTACCTTGACAAAGCTAGGTATTTCATTTAAAAATCCCCCATATTCCTCTAGCATAAGTAAAGTAATATCATATCTACTACTATCTATTTCATTTAGCATCGTAAGTAATGCCTTTTCTGTTCCTCCAATATTCATATTAATACACATAAATAATATCTTTTTCATACTATAACCTATCCAATTAATTCATAGAATTTATCTAGCTCCTCCATGTTTCCTTTTTTTTCTCTTGCTAGATAGTCAACAATTTCATTCTTAAGTTTCTCATTATTAATTAATTCTAAAATTCCATCAGATACACTTCTTGCATTCAGGTCTACTACTAGTCCATTTTTTCTATCAATCATTTGATTATATACAGAATCAAATCTAGTTGTTACTACTGGTTTATTTAACATTCTTGCTTCTGCTATTGCTAGTCCAAATCCTTCAAAATCAGATGTTTGTACATAAATATCACACTTTTTTATATATGGATATGGATTAATTTTAACACCTAATAAAATAAAATTATCTTTTAAGTTATTATCTTTTATAGACTTTTTCAATTCATCTTCTAATGGCCCTATTCCTAATACATACCACTTAAACTTTATCCCTTTATTCTTTAATATTTTGCTTGCTTCTATTGCTCTATCATATCTTTTTCCATATGCTAATCTTCCTATTGTTAATATCTTAATATAACCATTATCATCAATTTCTTCATTAACTTTATCACACTCCAATAATGACATTTTATTTATAAAATTATAATCATTTATATCATATATTATATTAACTTTATTAAAATATTCTGGAAAACTCTTTAAAAATATATCTTTTGCTGAATGTGAAACAGCTATTATTTCTTGGTATTCATCATAATATTTCTTTACAAATTTAATTTCTTCTTCTTCTAATCTATAACTAGTATTTACCCATGCATATTTTTTTCTAGCTTTTATCTTATCTGCTACATAAAAAGTAGGAACACCTTGAGCATAACTAATAGCAATATCATACTTCTTTTCATTATCCTCAATAACACTGCTTACCTTTTGCCAAAATATCCTTGCCTTTTGTACATTAGAATACTTTGCTTTTCTTATCGATACTGTAAATTTTAATCTAGCTGAAATCATTTTTGTATTAAACCTTTTAATAGAATACTTAAATGCTGACTTAATACTTAATTCACAGAACGAAGTATATTTTAATGGTTTTAAAAGATTAACTTCCTTTGGCAATAATTTTTCTAATGCTCCACCATATCCAAATAACTGTAAATCAACTTCGTACTTCGAATAATCTAATAATGACAGTAATGTTATTAAACTTTTTTCTGCTCCTGCACAATGCAAAGAATCTATTACAAATATAATTTTCTTCATTATCATAACTCCCTATTAATAACTAACTTATTATATAAATATGGGGATAAATAAAGTATAAATAATGTTATTTTTTCATTTAAACTTATAAATTTATTATCTAATATCCTATAAAATACACTATTAAACTCTTTCTTTAACCTTTTTAATTCATATTCTATATTTTCTAATCTTTGATATCCTACAAAATAATTCCACACAAAATAATCTATAAATGATTTTTCTGCTTTATCTATTAAATTAACAATTCCCTTATCCTTAAGAAAATCTACTCTATCTTTTATAGCATATACCTTATCAAACTTTTTAGAACTAAATGTTGAATTTACTATGCTTCCTTTTCTTTGTACATAATAATATAAAGAGCTATTAATTATTGATACTTTATTACATCTATATAGTATTCTATGTGCTAAAAACTCATCCTCATATATCATGCCTTCATTATACCTTAAATTTTCAAATAATCTTCTTTTATATATTTTATTCCAGGCAAATATAAACTTTTCACCTACTGTTAATATCCTTTCAATTGCATCAATATTATTAATGTTTTCAACTATTATCCCCTTATTATTTAACTGAATTTCTTCGTATTTTTTGATATTATATTCACTTACCTTATAATAATCACAAATTACTATGTCTGACTGATACAAATTAATTATATTAAATAATATCTCATACATATTAGAATCAATAAAATCATCTGGATCCACAAATCCTATATACTCTCCCCTTGATATATCTATACCAAAATTTCTTGCTGAACTTATCCCACCATTTTTTTTATTAACTACTATTATCCTTGAGTCTATTTTTTTGTATTTCTCACATATTTCTTTACAATTATCTGTTGATCCATCATTAATTAGAATTAATTCAAAATCTCTAAAAGTCTGATTTAATATACTCTCTATACATCTTGATAAATACTTTTCTACATTATATATAGGAACTATAATGCTTAATTTTGGCATACCTTTTCTCTCCCTCTTAAAATTTTTGATTTTAAAAATTTTAAGCTATATTCACTCCCAATAAAAATAATATCTAATATTGCTTTAACCTTACTTATATTTTTATTAATTCTATTTATATCTTTATACGTTATTAATTTTATGTTTAATTTTTCTATCTCATTTTTAATTTCATCATCAAACATCATTTCATATTCCAATACTCTTTCTTGCCATGTAGGATTAATTTCTTTTATTTCTTCTGATAACACTGATGGATGAATATGAACCTCATTTATACCATCTGGCAATTTTCTAAGCATATTAATAAACGCCATTTTCTTTTCAGAATATGTCTTAAAAGTATTTCTATAAGGAAATTTAAATACATAATCAGGTATTGGAATCCCATATAAATCTGATATTGCTGCAAAAAATTTAGCTATATTATCTGTATCACATAAGCTAGCTATTCCACTTTCAACATCAACATTTCCATTTCTAGCCCACCTCATTGGAAGCTTTCCTTCCTCTCTACATTTCTTACACAAATACATATATACACATGGATTATATGTTGGGTATATGGCATATCTATGCAAATCAACATGAGATATCTTTATTCCATCGTTTTTTAATTTATTAAATTGCATGTCTATTTCTTTCTTAATATCTTTATATCTCAACTTTTTACTAAATTCTATTCTATCCCCAAATAGATATCCATATTTATTTTCAATAGATTCACTTCTTGATAAACTTCTATACTTAAATTTACTATCATCATTTAAAAAGGTTAAATGCAAACCTATATTATCTGAATTTTTAACTGTCCATTCTACTGCTTCTTCATAATAATTTACATTAGGCATTAATGTAGCTGAAGATATCTTTTTTTCTTTTAATAATTTAAATATTGCACTATTTACAGAATTGCAAATACCAAAATCATCTGCATTTATAATTAAATATTTACTCCCCATTATTTCCCTCTCATTTATTATTAGCTATCTATAATACTCCTTATTTTTCTACTATAAATAAATAACTTATAATTTAAATTTAATATCCTAATTTTTAATTTATATCTCCTTGATAAAATACTATTTTCTTTAATATAAATATAATATTTTGTAGTATATTCTTTAATTCTACTTAAATATTTCTTCCTTTTATCAAAATCATTCACTTGTTTTAAAATATATGAGATATTATCCATACACCAATAAGTAAATGTAGCTATAACTTGATCATTAAGTTCCTTATAGTTTTTATCCATAAATTCTATTATTTCATCCCAACCAATAAACGCCTGTAATCTTTTTTCATTAAAAATTGATGTCAAAATGCTATTTTCTCTTTTAACATAAATATATCCACAATAATTTATATAAATTGAACTTTTTGAATTAGCGAATAGCCTATAAGTTGTAGATAAATCTTCATGTATTTTTCCTTCTGGAAATAATACATCATTAAAACACTTATTACTAAATAATTTATTACATAAAGAAAATCTATATAAATTTCCCTTAAACAATTCATTCATTGCTTCCACATTATTAAGTTTAATTATTTCTTCAGTACCCTCTTTATTTTGTATATTGCCATTAATTTCTCGATTAAATCTACAAATAGCTATATCAGAATTATTATCTATGCATAACCTATATAACTTCTCATACATATTCTTATCTATATAATCATCTGGATCAACAAATCCAATATATTTCCCTTTAGCTAAATATAATCCTGCATTTCTTGCTGAACTTACTCCTCCATTACTCTTATGTATTATCTTTATTCTAGTATCCTTCTTTGTATAGTCATCACATACTACACCACTATTATCTGTTGAACCATCATTAACTAATATTAATTCAAAGTTCTTAAATGTTTGATTTAATATACTATCTATACATCTAGGTAAGTATTTACCCACATTATATATTGGAACAATAATACTTATAATTGGCTCCATAATATTAACCCCCAACTTAATATTAACTCATAATACATATAAACTTTATTAATCTCTAATATTATAAAACATTTAACTTTTCTCTAAGAATTGTAGAAGAGGTATCTTTTGTGTAAAGAAAATATACTACATCAACTCCAACTTTTTTAAATTCTTCTTCTAACTTCATAAATAAGGGCTTTCCCTTCCAATCATCACCAACAAACATTACATCAAACTTCAATTCTCTCCAGGCTTCGTACTTATCTCTATTCTCTTGAGCTATAACTCTATCAACACAATCAATGGATTGAACTATTTCAGCCCTCTCTTCAAATGGTATAATTGGTGTTTTATTTTTATATTCTTTAACCAATTCATCAGTACTTACGCCAACAATAAGATAATCACATTGCTCCTTAGCCCTTCTTAATATATTAAGATGTCCTATATGAAACATATCAAAAACACCTGTTGTATAACCCACTCTATACTTCTTCATTTTTTATTCCCCCTTTTATCCAAAGCAAACTTTATTAAGCCTCTTCTCTAATTCTTCACAACACTTACCTTCTTCGAAACTTCCAGTCTTATCAAAAAAGTTTGCTAAATCTTTTTCATATTTAATGTCATCAAAATTAGTTATTTCTCTAGCTAATTCATCATTACTTCTAACAGGTATAAATGGTAACTCATTTATATTAAAATATAGTTTTCTATCACTTTTTATATAATCATATAAATCTGGCACATATAAAAAACATGGTCTCTTAGTTAATCCAAAATCAAACATAAGTGATGAATAATCTGATATAAGAACATCAGAAATACTTAGTAATTCTTGTATATCATCATACTTAGTTACATCTAAGACATTTTCTCCATAAACTAACTCATTTGATTTAGATATTAAGTGTGGATGTAGCTTAGCCAAAAATATCCATTCTCCCTCAAATTTCTCTTTAAGCTTGTTTATTATTTTTGAATAATCAATATTATATACATCTAAATTATTATTTTTTCTAAAAGTGGGAGCATATAATATAATCCTTTTTCTTTTATCTATTTTTAACTTTTCCTTAATTTTATTTCTTAAACCCATATCATTTCTAAATAAAATATCATTTCTAGGAGTTCCAAATTCAAATATTTCACCATCATACCAAAATGCTTGCTTAAATATATCGGTACTAAATTTACATCCAGACATTAATAAGTCTAATTTTTTAGAATCTACTTTTGCCATTTCAATATAATTCTTTGGAAGAGTATCTTCTGCATCTTTTTCTATTTGCTTAAGTCTTAAAGAGCTATGCCAAGTTTGAACATAATATTGATTTTTCCTTTTTTTAAACATTTCTGTAGTTCTAAAATTAGTTATAACAATTTTTGAGGTACATAACTCATAGAAATACTTTAAAGACATTATTTTTACTTTTCTTATTCCTTCTATATCTTTCTTAGATTCAATATCATTAAATGCCCATACCACATCATATTTATCAGGATAATTTTTAACTAAATATTCTGATATATACTTAGGACTACATCCATATTGACTACCATAATAACTATATAAAAATATTTTATTATTCCTTATAGGCAAACAATTAAATATTCTTATAATACTTACTGTTATAAAATCTTTTATTTTTGAAATACTCCCCATTATAATTCTCCTTAACTAAAAGCTTACCTTTTTTAATGCTGGTGATTGTTCTTTTAATTTAACTTTCCTTAATACCTTATTTATATTTACATATGCCCTACTTAATAAATAATTTAATTTAAATAATTTTACTTCATTACTTAATTCTTTATCATCTTTAATTGCTTTTTGTATATTTAAATAATTGTTAATAATATAACCTCTTAACTCCTCTCTATAATAACCATCTAAATCTTTATCCCTATTTTTATTTAATAAGTAATAGTGTAATAATATAGTTTTTGTTAGTATCTTATAAGACTCATTTATTAACTCCTTATAATTTTCCTCAATGAATTTATGCCTTTCTTTCAACCCCTTTATAATATCAAGATTCTTAACTGTATATGTAGAAACTATACTATCGTTACGCTGTAAGTAATAACACATCGGCTTATGACATATTACATATTTATCTACTCTATCCATAACCTTATGGGCCCAAAATACATCTTCAAAAAGGACTCCTTTTTCAAAATATAAATCCTTTATTAAGTTTGTTTTATAAAGCTTTCCCCATGCAAAATTCTTTACCCTTTCGTTAATAACTATCTCTCTCATAAGTTCATTTTTATTTAACTGTATTGGCAACATATCTTCTGAGTAGTATCTATCATCATATAATAAATATGTTTCATATACATAATAAAATCCTGATTGAACTATATCTGCCTTTAAATCCATAGCTAGCCCTACTAAAGTTTCTATCATTTCTTCTTTTATCCAATCATCACTATCCACAAAAACCACATACTCTCCAGTTAAATATCTCATTCCATAATTTCTTGCATCTGATAATCCACCATTTTCTTTGTGAAGTGATTTAACTCTACTATCATTAATTGCATAACTGTCTGATATCTCTCCACACTTATCTGGTGATCCATCATCAACTAATATTACTTCTATATTTTTATAAGTTTGATTTAAAATACTATCAACACATCTATTAAGATAATTTTCAACTTTATATATTGGAACAATTACACTTACCTTAGGTAACATGATTTCCCCCTATTTTTTTCATTAATTAAAAATACTATATAGCTTTTGTAATTCACTACTATTACTGTAATCAGTATTTTTACAGTTATCTGAAAGTTTAATTCGTAAATTTTTATCCTTATATAACTTTTCTATTCCTTCAGCAATTCCTTCAATTGATAATTTACATACATATCCATCAACATTATCTCTTACTTGACTTTTTGCTGTTGTATAATTTGTTATAACTACTGGCTTACCAAGTATTTGTGCTTCTCCTACAGTAACAGCTTTTCCTTCATATCTAGAAGGTTGTACATATATATCTGCAACATTTATATATGGATATGGATTAATTTTTTTCCCTAATAATATAAAACTATCTTCTAAGTTATTTTCTTTTATTAAATTTCTTATAATTTCCTCATCTCCACCATATCCAACTACATACCACTTAATATTAGTTAAGCCTCTATTATGTAGTAACCTTAATGCCCTAACAGCATTATCTATCCCCTTTGCATATGAAAGTCTTGCAACTGATACTAATTTAAAACTATTATCATTTTTAATATTTTCTTCTATATTTTCACTTGCCATCTCTCTTATAAAATCAGGAGAAGTTATATTTTCCATTACCTTAACTTTATTCTTTAAGCTTGGATATTTTTTAAGAAAAGCATTTTTACATTCTTCTGATACAGCTATAATATAATTGAATTTATTCCACATTTTTAAATCCATATCTACATCAGTTTCTATAGTTGAGTAATCAGTATGAATCCAGGCAATTTTTGTTTTAGCCTGTACTTTTTCTGAAACAAAATAATGTGGCCACAAATAACTTATTGCTACATCATATTTTTTATCTAATTTAGGTAAAAAAGGTAATGAATATTTCCACATAAGCTGCATTTGATATATTCCATATTCACTTAAATTTTTTATTTTACCATTTATCTTAGCTAAAAATTTTGATAATATTCTTGCTAAACCTAATATTAAATTACCCTGCTTTATAGTTTCTCCTATAGATTTTCTAAAAGTTGAATATTGCTTTATTTCATTTAATAAATTAATTTTATTATTTAACATTGATATAAAATCACCAGTATTACTATATAACATTAAATCTACTTCATTATTACTATAATCAAAGTTATTTAACATACTTATTAAGCTTCTTTCAACTCCTCCAACTTCCATATCAAAAGATGATATTAATACTTTTCTCATAATTTTCTCCTAATCTAATTTCAATTTATAAACAGATAATAAGTTATTTAATATACTATTTAAATCATATTTCTTTTCTTGTACTGCTTTGATAATATCTATGTCATTATTTTTATTTTCATTAATTATCTTATTAGCTTCATCTGCCCATTTGCTAGCTCCACATGATAAATTTAATTTTTTAACTAACCCTATACCTAAATCAACTTCTGGCTGAATAGCTTCCGATACTAAGCAAGGAACTTTTGATGCTTGAGCTTCTAACAAAACTAACCCTAACCCTTCATAAATTGATGGTAATATAAACAAATCAACATTATTTAAAATACTTGGTATATCTTTTCTAATACCAGTAAAATATATGTTTTTTTCTATTCCTATTGACTTAACCTTATTTTCTATATTATTTTTTAAATCACCATCTCCAACTAAAACAAGCTTAACTTTATTATTTTTCTGTATCATTTGCTTTGCCATATCAATTAAAAATTCATGATTTTTTGCAGTAATAAATCTACCTATATGACAAATTACTATATCATCATTTTTTATTCCTAATTCTTCTCTAAAATTGGTTTTATCAGAATTATTGATGAACTTTTCATACTCTATATAATTGGGAAGTACTTTATATTTTTTATTAGATATTATGTTATTTCCAAAAAGATATTTTCCTGCTGAATTACTACAAGCTAGAAAATCTGTTGAAAATACTTTTATAAAAAATCTCATTAAGTTTATATATATCTTTCTAACCAAACTACTACTATCATCTGAAGTAGTATGTGCATGAGATACTCTAACTTTAACTCCTGATAAATATGCTGCTATCATTGCTATTCCACAATTAAATAATATATGAGTATGAACTGCATCATATGGCCCATTTTCTTTTATCGCCTTTTTTATATCTTTTATTGAATTAATAAATCCAACTTCATTTGGTGGCTTTAATCTTATTACCTTTCCACCTAAACTTTCTATTTCTCCATCATAAAAAGCCTTTGATTTTGAATATGATATAAAATGAAATTCTACCTTTTTATTTATCTTTCTATATAAATTAATAAGCATCGTTTCTGTGCCACCAACATTCATAGCCCCAGTAACATGTAATATTTTTCCTTTCATTATCTCACCCATGTTTATCTATATTTTTAATTAATAATAAAGAAACTTATTAAGGTCGAAACAATCTGTTGAATATTTCATTCCCATACCTATAACTTGCTCATAATACATAAATATGAAGTAGCATACTATTACAGCAAAATATATCAACCTTCTTTCTTTTCCTTTGCACCCATATTTAATTACTGCTGGAATTAATACAAAATTATAAAGTTGAAGATATAATGTAAATCTATTAAATATCCAATTAAACATTCCTAATGCCACAAATATTAAATTAATAATTGACATATTTACAAAAACATCTTTAATTGGCCAATTATCTGCTAACTCTTTTCTTTTTAAATATGCTAATACTACTGGTACTGCATTAACTATAGTCCTCATTAAACTGGATCCCCCCTCAGTACTTGAACCATATTGCCCATAAGTTGTGTTTGCAAGTGCTTTAAATATTAATGGACTAATCACCTGGTAACATATTATTCCTACTAATGCAATTACCATAAATTGAATCATTCGCTTTGACCAAGCCTCTTCTCCTACAACAAAGTATATAGTAATTAATGCTAATGCTGATTGATGAAATGTTGATATTAATAATACACATATACAATACGGAAAAAACTTTCTTCTTATAATTAAAGGAGTACATATAAATAATAACGCTGCCGCTATACATTGCCTTATTCCATTCATTGTTACAAAATAATACCCTGAAGTTATATAAATATATACTTGAAGCTCTAAATACGTTCTATATTTATTAAACATAATTACATTTAATAAATTAGTTATCACTGCACACACAAATATTAATACCTGTGGATCCGCCGTAAAATTAATAAGAAATAAACTTAATAAATTTAAGGCAAAATCTCCTTCCATAACAAATTTACTTGGATCTTGAGCCAATAATAAATATGAATGCTTATAAAAAGTAGTATCCCCTATTCCACTTCTTAATCCTGAAACTAGTATTAATATTACTGCCACTAACAAACTCCAAAATATTGCTAGTCCCCTAAACTTTTTATAATATGATATTCTTGCAAAGAAATAAAAAATATAAGTTGATATTATAGTCGAATAAAAAGGTAACACTGTTAACTCTCCCTTAATTCATATCTTTAGTTTTATTTAGAATATAAAAATATAAAACTATCCCAAATGGTATTGCTAATATAGTTCTAAGTTTACAAGGAACATCTTTTAAAAATTTTTTATTCTTAGATATAATAGAACTAGATACAAAATGGATACATTCTTTAAACTTATTAATACTCGATATCCTTGGATTCTTCATATTTTCAATTCTAATAAAAGCAAATCCTTTTGGATTTCTTCTATACTGTTTAAACATATTTAAAGATGATCCATCTTCCATATATTGAACAATACAAACTACTTCATTCATTAATCCAATCTTGTAATATTCATCCAGCTTTGCATATTTATAAGCTAAACTTACATACTTTTCACCTTCAAAAATAGGATAAGGATATATCTTAGTTAAATCACTTCTATATATAAACTTCTTATCTCCCTTAACTCCTAAAGTATTATAAATATCAAAATAAGTTGTTTCATCAATATTCTCTGGTAATCTTGTTCCGATTACCTCTCCATTTTCATACGCATCTAATGCTACAAATCCTGCTAAATCTCTATTTCTATTCTTATCCCAAAAATCTACTATCTTTTCAACTGCATTATCAGTCATATAATCATCTGAATCAATACACGTGTTAATCTCAGTTTCAATTAATTCATAAGCTTTATTATGAGCTCCATGCATTCCTTGATTTTTTTGATAATAATATCTTACTTCAACTTCATTTTCACTTATCCATTTATCTACACTTTCCTTAGTATTATCACTAGAACCATCATCAATTATTAACCATATAAAATCTTTACTAGTTTGCCTTTTTAAACTTTCATAACACTTATGTAACGTATAAGCTCTATTAAAAGTTGGCGTAAATATAGTTAATGTCTTCAAATTCTTTTCCTCCAACCTCTATACATATTTCTTCATATAAAAATTACTTAACCACTTAACATTGTTAGTAGAATCATAACCCTTATTAATAATTTGCTTAATAGAATCTTTCTTCTTAAAATCATTACTAAGAACAATATCTGCCCAATACTGTGGGCTCTCATTTAAATCAATAAACTCTACATTGTTAGTAATATCACTTTCCTTAGTTACTCCAGTAGAAGTTATAACATTTAGCCCAGCTGCCTGAGCTTCAACCATTACAACAGCTAATCCCTCAAATTGAGAAGGAAATAAAAATAAATCCATTGCTTGCATTAATTTAGGTATATCTTCCCTAATTCCAAGAAATTTAACTACGTCTTCTAATCCAAGTTTTTTAACTTTATCTTCGATTTTTTCTTTTAAATATCCATCACCAACTAAAAGTAATACTGTATTCTTATCTCTTTTATAAACCTCATTAAATATATCTATTAAAAATTCATGATTCTTTTGAGGATTAAATCTACCTACATGTCCAATTACTTTTTTTCCTTCAATACCTAACTCTTCTCTCATATTATGTCTAATATCTTCATTTATCTTAAATTTTTCGGTGTCTACTGCATTATTTAAAACTGTAACTTTGCCAGAATTACTTATATTTTTACCAAATAACCATTCACCAGCTCTTTTAGAACAAGCGAAATAATCACTAACATTTCCCTTTAAATTTCTTCTAGCATATATTCTAAATGGATATTTATAATCAAGTTTTAAATCTGATAAATGACTATGAGCTATTCTACAAGGCACTCCGGCTTTCTTTGCTGCTTTCAAAACAAATCCACTGTTTTCGTTTATATGCGAATGTACTACTTTATATTTTTTATGTTCTTTGAAGAACTGATCCAATTCATTGAAATACTTATTATAATTTCCTGGTTTTATATGAGATAGCCTATATATCTTTCCACCTAAAGCTTCAATTTCATCATCATAATGACCTCGTTCAATACGGTTGGTCATAAAATCAAATTGAATTCTACTTCTATCTAATTTTCTATAATAATTCATTAACATTGTTTCAAGCCCACCACGATTCATTATGGTTACAACTTGTAAAATTCTTATGGGCTCCATAGTTAATTCACCTCTCTTATAACACTTTTCTTAATACCTCTATGCCATTAATCATTAAATACGAAGGTAATGATAACTTGTACTTATTAAAAAAATAAAATACTCTCCAATGAGGTGCAAAATACTTAAGTTCTAGTCCTTTATATGCTTCATCAATATAATCTTCTTTTAATATAAATTTTATATTTTTAATCTTTTTTATAAAAGAAACCTTATTACTCTTACTACACTCTAATAATCCCATACCTAAAACTGAAGTACATACCCTATTATTAAGAGCAAGTTTATATTCATCACCTAAATCATTATTTACAATAAAATCACTCATATACTTAAAATAATTTCTTCTTTTCTCAATAAAATTAGGAATATACTTCGAAGTAATAGAATTACTATTTCCCCTCCAATAGTGATACATAGGTTTATTTAATAAAATTACTTTATTTAATTCATTTAATACATGTATATTGAATAAAGTATCTTCCCCAGATCCTATTTCACTTAAATCAACAAAGCTTAAATTCTTTTCTTTTAATATTGAAGTTTTATACATCTTTGCCCAAACTGTTCCTAATGCATCTAAATATTCAGGTGTAGCAATCTCTTTCCCTACTGGCCCTACAATCTTTCTTAATAATTGACTTTTAACTTCATCATCAACATATAAATTTACTTCAGGTAAATTAAATACCTTTTCTTTAGAATGATCCTTAAACTCCCTAATATATGTACACATAACTAAATCGCAGTTATTATTACTTATAGTTTTGTGTAAACTCTCAATCATATCATTATCTATCCAGTCATCGCTATCAACAAATACTATATATTTACCATTAGACTTTCTTATTCCAATATTTCTCGCTTCAGAAACTCCAATATTGTCATTGTTTATAATTTTTATTCTTTTATCATTACTAGCATAACTTTTTAAAATATCTAAACTACTATCTGTTGATCCATTATTTAAAGTTATTATTTCTATATCCCTAAAAGTCTGCTTTATTAAGCTATTTAAACATCTTTGTAAATATTTTTCTACATTATATATAGGAACAACTATACTAACTTCAACATTCTTATTTTCCATAATTCCCTCTTGTTAAGCCTGTAAATATATTTTTTCAATATCTTTAACAACATTTTTTATATTAAAACTATTAACTCTATCTTCTATAATATCTTTATTAAAATTGTTACTATTAATATAATTATTTATTAATTCTGCCCATTGCTTCTCACTTTTTTCGAGTGATATTACAGTACATAATCCTAAATCTGCTTCATCAGTAATCTTATCCGATATAAAACATGGTAAATTTGCAACCTGAGCCTCAACTAAAGTTACAGGTAACCCTTCCCACTTTGATGGAAATAACATAAAATCCATTTTAGTCAATATATTAGGAACATCTTTTCTAGAACCTAAAAGCGTTATATTTTTTTCTATCTTATATTTTTTAATTAATTTTTTAACTTCTTCCTCTTGAGGACCTTTACCAATCCAATATAAATGAATATTTTTATTAATTTTAATTAATTCATTCATAACTTTTGCAATAAAAATACTATTTTTTTGCTCACACATTCTCCCTACTGTTACAAAGTTAATTTCATTGCCATCTATATTTAAATCATTTATTTTTGAACTATTTATAAACTTATCAAAATCAACACCATTATTTATAACAACAGCATCTTTAACTTTATCCCCATACATATATAAATTAGCTGCTTTAGAGCATCCAAGCCTTTTAGTTGCTAAAATGTTTATTATAACTCTCATTACCTTTCTATAAATACGTATAGGTAAAGTTACACCTACAGTCCTAGCATGAGCACTGTTAGTATTATGTGAATGGCTAATTCTAACTGGAACACCAGCTATAAATGCTACTATTAAATTAATTCCATTAAAGAAATCTATATTAGTGTGTACTACATCAAAAGTCCCTTCATTCCTCAAGACTTTCAATAGTCTAAAAAAATGCTTAGTAATATTTTTTACTCCATTTAAATCACTGGTATGATAAACTTTTGCACCTTCACTAATTACCTTATCCTCATAAAACTGTTTTCCCTCACAAGCTAATGCAAAATTTATTTCTATTTTATCTCTATCTATATTTTCAAATACATTGATTAGAAAGGATTCAATTCCACCTGGTGCTAATCCGTGTGCTATTTCTAAAACCCTTACTTTTTTTTTATTATTTAATCTCCCCATTTATAACCTATACCCCTTATTAATTTCACCTATTACTAACATATGAAGAAAGCCCCTTATCATAATTAATATCTAATTGAACATCCTCATAAATTTTTAAAAGTTCACTATTTATACTCTCAATATCATATTTTCTAATTTCCTTAGAAACTTCAAAACTCTTATCATTTAAAATATAATATTTCTCTATAGCTTTTGCGGTTGATTCATAATCATCAACATTAACTAAGGTTCCTATAGTTTCATCACAAATAAGGTCCCTACATCCCCTAATATCAGTAGCAATTACATTTCTCCCACAAGCCATAAACTCCATTATATTTCTAGGTAATCCCTCTCTACGCGATAACAATATTCCAATATCTGATATATTTATAAATTTATTTACATCTAATCTATATCCTAACATAAATATATTGTTTTGTAAATTTCTTAAAGTTATTTGCTTCTCTAAACTTTCTTTTAGTGTTCCATCACCAATGCAAAGAACCTTTATATTAGGATATTTATCTTTTAATATATCCATAGCATTAATTAACTGAATATGATTCTTATTTTTGTTAATCTCTGCAATCATTAAAACTACAAAATCTTTATCATTTAGTCCAAATTCTTTCCTTTTTTCTTGAATTTCCTTACTACTTAACTTTTTATATTTATCTAAATCAAGCCCAACTCCATTAAGTAAATAACACTTTTTAGGTTTAAGTTTTTCCTTAGTTATTTCATAATCTTCTTTATTTATATTAATTGTTACATCAGTAAATTTAGCCATAATTTTTTCAATTGGATAATATATAATCCACCCTAATTTAGAGCCACCCTTTAAGAAATGATAACCATGTGCAGTATATATGATCCTTAAACTTGGAAAATTTAACTTAAGCAATCTTCCATATATAGCTGCTATTGGAGTGTGAACATGAACAATATCATAATCATTAATTCTTTGAAGTTCTTCTAATTTTATAAAAGCCTTTATATTTCTAATACCTAATGGATTTCTAGAAAAAGGAACCTCAAATATCTTAACTCCTCTTCTTTGTAACTCCTTATCTACCGGCTTATCTATAGAACAGGCACAATGAATTTCATATCCATTATCTAAAAGCATATTAATATGTGGTATTAAAAATGCATTTATTGTTCTACTTACAGTTGTTACATATAAGACTTTCTTCATATTCTCTTTCCCTTCTCTCATAATCCACTTTTATAGTTTTTGCTGGAACTCCAACTACTGTACTATATATATCAACATCCTTTATAACTACAGCTCCTGCACCAACTATTGAAGCTTTTCCTATTTTCTTACCCTGAATAACTGTTGAACCAGATCCCATCATTACTCCTTCTTCAATAATGTCATTTCCAGAAATATTGACATTCCATAATAGAGAAACATAATCTTTAATAATTGAATCATGTCCAATTCCACATTTAGGACTTATAATTACGTGTTTTCCTACTTCTATATTTGCAGTAAGAATCACACCTTCATAAATAATAGTTCCTTCTCCTATATTCATATAATTATGAATATATACTTTAGGATGAATTATAGTTGCAAACTTAAATTTATTATTTATTTTATTTACTATTTTCCTTTTTATTTCATAATTTGCTATTGCTATAATAATATAAGTATCAGATGGTAAAACTTCTAATGAATCTATACCACCAATAACAGAATATCCATTAATAACCTTTCCCCAGCTATCTTTATTATCATCAATGAATCCTATTAAATTCCATGTTAATTCTAATTCATTTATTTGCTGTATTATTAATGCCGTTTCTCGTCCAACTCCACCTGCACCTATTATTACTATATTTTTCATTGCTAATCCCCAACTCTATTATTTATTAAAAATTTTACCCTTTTTATTTTTTCCATCTCCATAATTACCACAATATTTATTATCTAAAGATTTATCACTTTCATTTAAAACAGTACCTATAACATTTGCCTTTGCCTCTATAAGTCGCTCATAACTTTCCTTAACAATTTTTTCCTTAGTCTTTCTAGCCTTAACAACTATTAAAGTTGCATCTGCCTTAGATACTAAAAGTAATGTATCACTTACTAGAAGTATTGGTGGAGTATCAATAATTATATAATCAAAATTAATTTTTAATTCTTTTATTAAATTTTCCATTTCTTTTGACCCTAATATTTCAGCTGGATTAGGTAAAATTGTTCCTGCTGTTATTAAAAAAAGAGAATCCTCAATTTTTTTAGTAACACCTTTCAAATCAGACTTTCCAAATAACACATCTGTTAATCCCTTTTCATTTGATAACAAAAAGTTCTCATGAATAGATGGTTTTCTTAAATCACAATCAATTACTAAAACCCTTGCACCATCTTGACTTAAACTATATGCTAAATTGCCTACCACTGTAGATTTTCCCTCACCTACTAAAGAGCTTGTTACAACTATTGTCTTTATTGGTTTATCTATTGATGAAAACTTAATACTTGTTCTTAAACTTCTATACACTTCCGCTGATAGAGACCTTGGTATTTTCTTGGTTACGAACATTTTTGACTCCCTTTCTAAACTCTTTTTCCTCTACAGGTATACATCCTAAAACAGGTACTGGCACTATTTTTTCTAATTGTTTTTTAGAAATTATTCTTGTATCTAAATAATCTAAAACTAAAATTAATCCAATAGATAAAATAATTCCTACTCCAAAAGCAATAATAGGAAGTTTAGTTTTATTAGGATATATAGTAGCTACTTTAGCTTCACTTAATATTGTAGGATTTGTGGTAGGCATAATTTCTTTAACCTTATCTAATAACACTTCACAAACAGCATCTAATGTTTCTGCCATTTGATAATCTGTATAACTTGAATAGTAAATATTAACTATTGGAGTATTGGCTGAAGATTCAAAACTTAATGCTGAAGCCACCTCAAGGGATGTCTTATCTATTTTATGCTTCTTTAAAGTATCATCTAAAAAGCCATCTATTTTAGATATTTCACTAAATATAGTTATAAATTGTGAATAATAACTTAGTTCGCTTTCTGAGTAAATCTCAAACATATCATTTCCATTTCCCATAAAAACCTTAGCAGATGCACTATAACTTGGTTGTAATTTTGATACCTTAAGCACAGCTAAAGAAGTTGTTATTACTGTGATAACAATAATTATCCAAAATTTATTCTTAAATAAATACCAAAGTTCTTCAAACTCAAAATTAATTAATCTATCTTCCATATTCATCCTCCCGTTATCTTTTTCTATCTATATAGCAATCCCCACTTCTTATATAGCCCTCGATTTACTACTATTACTTAAACAACTAATTTCTCCCATTAAAATATTCCATTGTAACACTTTCACTTTGATTAATCCCTTCCCTTTTTAGTACCTTCCAAAAAGTTAAAAAGAAAATCTTAATATCTAACCAAAGAGACCAATTATCTACATACCAAACATCAAGCTTAAACTTTTCACTCCAAGTAATAGAATTCCTTCCATTTATCTGTGCCCATCCAGTAAGCCCTGGAAGAACTTCATGTCTTCTTATTTGTTCATCATTATAAAGTCCCAAATATTGAACTAATAATGCTCTTGGTCCAACTAAGCTCATATCACCCTTTAAAATATTAATAAGTTCTGGTAATTCATCTAAGCTAAAACTTCTTAAGAAACTTCCAAACTTAGTTACCCTTTCATTATCACTTAATAAATTTCCATTCTTATCAGTAGAATTTTTCATTGTTCTAAACTTTATCATTTTAAATATTTTATTATCTTTTCCAACCCTCTCTTGCAAGAAAAAGGCCGGGCTCCCTAGGTTTATTATTACTAATAAGTAAATTAATAACATTAATGGCAATAAAAAAATTAAAACTATTAATGATATTGTAATATCGAGAAGCCTTTTTACCAACATAATCTATACCCTTCTTTAATATTAATTAATTTTATATTTATTTAAATAATTCTTTTATAATTTTAATAACCCTATTTATTTCTTCTTGTGTCATTTTTGTATCTGAAGGTAGACAAATTCCCCTATTAAATATATCTTCAGAAACACTATTTTCATTATCATTAAAGCTACTGAAGAAATCATATTTCTCATAATAAGGTTGTATATGCATTGGCTTCCATATATGTCTTGATTCTATATTATTTTCCTCAAGCTTTAAAATTATATCTAAAGGCTTAACATTTGATTTTGAATCTATAGTTGCAACACTTAACCAATAATTTGGATTCCCATAATCACATATATGTTGCATTTCAATTTCCTTAATATCTTTAAATCCTTCTTTATAAATTTCATAAATATTTTTCTTTTGAGCTATTCTTTCATTCAAAACTCTTATTTGGCCTCTTCCTATCCCTGCAACAATATTACTCATTCTATAATTATATCCAAGCTCTGTATGATGATAATATCTTCTATTATCTCTAGCTTGTGTTGCCCAAAATCTTGCCTTTTTTATATCTTCATCATTGTTAGAAACAAGCATTCCACCACCTGAAGTAGTTATTATCTTATTTCCATTAAATGAATAAATACCATACTTGCCAATTGTTCCTGTTTGTTTTCCTTTGTAAGTTGCACCAAGTGATTCTGCTGCATCTTCTATTATTGGAACATTGTACTTATTGCAAATTTCAAGTATTTCATCCATATTAGCAGCTTGTCCATAAAGGTGAACTACTATAACTGCTTTTGGCATGATTCCTTTTTCTTCATAAACTTCAAATGCCTTTTTTAATGCCTTTGGTGACATATTTAAACTTTCATATTCCGAATCTATAAATACGGGAGTTGCTTTTTCATAAATTATTGGATTGCAAGTTGCTGCAAATGTTAAATCTGAACAAAATACCACATCTCCTTCTTTTATTCCTAATAACTTAATTGCTAAATGTATTGCTGAAGTTCCAGAAATTAATGCAGCTGCATTGTCTATTCCAACATATTGTGCAACTTCTTTTTCAAAGCTATTAACATTAGGGCCAAGTGGAGCAATCCAATTTGTATCAAATGCTTCTTTAATAAATTCCTTTTCTAAGTTACCCATATGTGGAGATGCTAAGAATATTCTTTTATTTTCATTAACTTCTTTTGATTTTCTTTCTTTTATTGCTTCCATTACTCTTCCCCTCCTGATGTAATTGCAGCTTCTTGTAATATCCTTTTATTGTTATAAAACTCTGGTGAATTATAAGTTGGTACTATTTCCTTTAATTTATCTTTTAGCATATTTTCATTTCCTAATTTTGTAGCAAAAATTAAATCATCTATTTGATTTTTTAGATTACTTAATGAAATACTTTCTGGCTTATCAACAAATATTTTATTATGCTGAGTTTTTCTTAAATCTTTATTCATTAATAATTCTTCATATAATTTTTCTCCTGGCCTTAAACCTGTTATTTGAATTTTTATCTCTTCATTAGGCTTATATCCAGAAAGTTTTATTAAATTTTCTGCTAAATCATAAATTTTAACTGGTTTGCCCATATCTAAAACAAATACTTCTCCACCTTTTGCATATGCCCCCGCTTGAAGTACTAATTGAGCAGCTTCTGGAATTAACATAAAATATCTTGTTATATTCTTGTGAGTTAAGGTTACCGGTCCACCTTTTTTAATTTGCTTCTTAAATAATGGAATTACTGAACCATTACTTCCAAGTACATTACCAAATCTAACTGCAACAAATTCTGTTTTATTTCCTCTTTCATTATTAGCTGCTTGTACTATCATTTCACAAAGCCTTTTTGTTGCTCCCATTATATTAGTAGGATTAACTGCTTTATCAGTAGAAATTAAAACAAACTTTTCTACCTTATATTGAATTGCCAATTCAACCATATTTAATGTTCCTAGAACATTGTTTTTAATTGCCTCACCAGGGTTATCTTCCATTAATGGTACATGCTTATGTGCTGCTGCATGAAATATTATTGATGGCTTATATGCACTTATTACTTGATTTAATCTAAATTTATCTCTAACTGATGCAATTATTACTTTTTTATTTAAATTAGGTTCATTAAAAGATAATTCATTTTGTATATCATAGGCATTATTTTCATAAATATCTAATATTAAAAGAAGTTTTGGATTATACTTTGCAATTTGTCTACATAATTCAGCTCCAATTGAACCTCCTCCTCCAGTTACTAAAACAACCTTATCCTTTATATATTCCTCAATTCCAACCTTATCTAATTTAACCTCTTCTCTTCCTATTAAATCCTTTAAGTCTACATATCTCATTTTATTAAAAGAAATACCTTCTTCTAATAATTGATAGTACCCTGGAATAACCTTAATCTTAGCTTTTGTATTACTACATATATCAAGTATTTTTGCCCTTTCTTCTCCATTTATCTTTGCAATTGCAAAAAATATTTCATCTATATTTTCTTTTTCTACTATTTCAGCAATATCATTTCTATCACCAAGAATTTTTACACCATTTAAATAATTTCCTATTTTTGATTTATTATCATCTATAATTCCTACAATATTATATTCATCACTTTTTTCTTTTCTTATTTCAGTCATTATTGTAGATGCACAATCGCCTGCACCAATTATTAAAACATTGTATTTACCATTAATTTTTTCAGATGTTGTGTAAATAATTGCTCTTGTTAATACTTTTAATGACATTCTAAAACTTGTAATTAAAGCTATTATTACTATTCCAGATATAATATTTAATGATGCTGGTATTGAATTTGGGATAATTAACATTACTACTGTAGTTATGATACATGCAATACTTGTTGAAGTAATTGCTTGCTTAAATTCATAAATACCTGCATTTATCCATATACAACTATACATCTTAAAACTTAATAATATTGCTATATATATTACTGCTACTAAAGGAAGCTTTATAAATATACTTCTTATTAACTGTGATGATGAATATTGAAATAACATTATTAAGTAATAAGATAAAAATATAATTGTTAAATCTCCAAGTAACAATATTGATTTTTTGCTTTTTTTACTTAAATTTAAAATAGCTTCGCCTCTCAACCCTGTTTTACTCCCTTCTTTATATTTTTTTACTCTTATATTTATCAATATTAAACATAACTTTAATATCTTTTTATTAAATTATTATACTTTTACAATCTTTTACAGTAAATAATATATTAGTATTATCTCATATTACTTCTTTTTCATTACTTATCTTTATACTACTAACTAATACTAATTAATTATTTATCCCTTACTATATTTTTATTATGTTTATATATT